>JAESFX010000053.1_pt1 | contig 206872 bp, 199 predicted proteins | sample 9269501 | NCBI WGS metagenome assembly JAESFX01 (sample SAMN14515570, study PRJNA621655) | algae metagenome | isolation source: Desmonostoc geniculatum HA4340-LM1 and co-occurring heterotrophs from cave... | place: USA: Maniniholo cave, Kauai, Hawaii | collected 2009-07-28 | reverse complement strand
TTTACAACTCAGAAAGATACCAGTGGACATTAAAAAAGATGACCCCCGATGAATTCAGAGGTCACCTACTTGCTAGCTGAGCCTAGGGCTCTTTGTTTTAATCGTCTACAATCCGGGTCACAGTTCAAAGGCTGGCGGGGGGCTTTCTTTGCGTGCCCGAGGCTCGCAAAAAAGGCGCTATCTTCATGAGGAAGATGAGAATTCGCGCAGAATACGGGCCAAATGGCCTTTCCTACTTGAAATTGTGTTTCTGCTGTATTACTATAGGTTTGTTCGGTCAAAAGGTATATATTTGAAGTTTTCGGTGAATAAGAGGGATAAGATGTTTTTTACATACCTAAGGAGGTGAAGAGATGAATAAAACAGATTTGATCGCTAAAGTAGCTGAACTGTCCGACCTTTCCAAGAAAGACGCGACGAAAGCGGTTGACGCCGTATTCGAAGCGATTTCAGACGCGCTTCAAGGCGGAGACAAGGTTCAACTCGTCGGCTTCGGTAACTTCGAGGTTCGCGAACGCCAAGCCCGCAAAGGCCGCAACCCGCAAACGGGAGAAGAGATCGATATCGCCGCAAGCAAGATGCCGGCATTCAAACCAGGCAAATCGCTTAAGGACCTCGTATCCAACTAACACATACGCGATTCAGAACGCTCGAACGGAACGTTTGAGCGTTTTTTTATTGAAAGAAGAGCATTTATAGATTTGCCTAGCTGCGCTCAAGAAGTCATGACATAGGCGGAGGAGATCACCATGGAGCAACCGACGGTAGGGGAATACATAGTCGTGAAGGCAAAGGATCAAGGCGTGCAGGTTATCGGATTGACGCGCGGTCAGGATACGAAGTTCCACCATACGGAGAAGCTGGACCGGAACGAAGTGTTGATCTGTCAATTTACCGACCATACCTCGGCGATCAAGATCCGGGGCAAAGCAACCGTAATGACCAAATACGGCACGGTCGAAACCGATTCTTAAACGGCCGCGTCCGTGACGGAACCGTTTCGGCCAAGAACTGGAAGGGTCGCGTAGCGCAGAAAGCGCCGCGAGCCTTTTTTTTGTCCCGGTCCGTTGCGGATTCGTCGGCATGAAAGGCACCTTCCATCTCCTTCGGTCGCCTTCCGAATATTACTGCGCTTCCGCTCGTACAATGGAGAAGAGAGCTTGGACGGTATGTTGTCTATCCGGAATGAACAGACTGGAAGATAATGAACGTCATAATCGGAAGGTGGATGCGGATGTTTAGGAAATATTCATGGCTAGCCGCCGGTATGGCGACGCTTGCCATTACGGCGGCCATGACCTGGCTGCCCGGTCTTGCGGACAACGGAGCGCGCGGCAAGCAAGATATGGTCGTGATGCGTCCCTCGCAGGCTAGCAGGCTGACGAACGTCAACCTCGTAGACGTGCTCTCCCGCTTGGAGCTGCGCGAGAAGCTGAGTCATGCGGAGTGGAACGGCACAGTGTTGTCGCTGGAGCTTGCCCTCTCGCCGGGCAAAAGCCGTCCGCAAGCGCTGTTCGCCGACGTCGAGAAGCTTATCGGGCTTTCGTTCAGGGAGCTGGATAACGTGAGCCGGCTGCTTATACGATTCGCGGAACGAGAAGGAGAGCGCAGGACGCTGCTCGCCGCCCTGGACGTTAGGCGCTCCGACGCGTGGCTGTCGGATGAGCTTCCGTCTCTTTCGTCCGCGGATCCGGTGCATGACGAGGCTTGGCGACAGAGGCTTCGCCTTAGCTTCACTCGCGCGTGGGAATCTCGATTTGGCTCCGCCGCCGGATTTTCGACCAAAGCATTGCCTGCTCCGGCTACGGAGGCGGATGGCCCGGATGTTGCAAATTGATGAACACTGGAGGGGCATCATGTGATCTTTGCATCAAGTTGTGCTATAATAGCGTGAGATTATCGAGCGGCAATTCTGCTACACTTGTCCGGAGGCTTCGACCATGGCGAAATACCGCATTCCCGCAATCGTTTCTACTTACATCAACCACGATATGATACAAGCGCATACGGAGCTTCCGCCGCTTGCCGAGCCCAGGCTGCGGCTTCTTTATGCCGTTCTGAACGATGGCGACGTCAACCAAGGGCACGGCGAGCTGTATACGGCGGTCGTGTCGCTCGTACAGGTCGGGATGGATACGCATGACCTGATCGATACGGATACCCGCAGGCGTTCCGAAAAAGAAATGAGGTCCCGGCAGCTTAAAGTGCTGGCCGGCGACTATTTCAGCTCGCGATTCTACCAGCTTCTCGCTAATGCGGGACAGACGGAAATGATAACGAGGTTAAGCGAAGCGGTATGCGAGGTCAACCGCATGAAAGTAAACTTATACACGCGCATGCGCGTCATGAAGCTTACCGCCGACGATTACTTAGGTTATGCCATTCAGTTGAAGTGCGAGCTGTTCGGCCACTTCGGCGACCGGCTGCAAGGCACCTTGTCCAGACTCTGGCCGGAGCTGCTCGGAGGAATCACCCGTTGCGAAGTCGCATTGGACGAGCTGGAGCGCTGCGAGGACGAGAGCCGCTTCGAGCGGAGCTGGGCCTATTGGCACGTGCTGCAGGTCGGCAACGAGGAAGAACGCCATTTGCTCGCGGAAGGCGTTGCGAACCCGGAGTTTATTAGCAGCCTCGTGAACAAATACGAAATCCGCAAGCAGCTCGGGGACAAGCTGAAGAGCGGCTTGCAAGGATTCAGAGCCGCGGCGGGCAAGCTGGAGTCGGACAAGCTGATCCAAGAGCTCGCGCAGATCGCAGATCAATTAACGAACAACCGAGGCGGATACTTGCCTGCACTTAACGAGATGAGGTGAAAGCGTGGAGACGAATTCTTCCAAAAGTCACGTTCACTCCTTATTCGAGACGATCGCTCCGAAATACGATTTCATGAACGATGTCATTAGCTTCCGCCGTCATAAGGCGTGGCGCAAATTCACGATGAAGAAGATGAACGTGCAGCGAGGCCAGAGCGCCATCGATATTTGCTGCGGCACCTGCGATTGGACAATCGATTTGGCGAACGCGAGCGGGCAAGGAGGCATCGTTGGGCTTGATTTCAGCCAAAACATGCTGGACGTCGGCGCGGAGAAAATCAAGAAGCAAGGGTTGCAAAACGATATTAAACTGATTCAGGGCAATGCGATGAGCTTGCCGTTCCCCGATAATTCGTTCGATTACGCGACAATCGGGTTCGGACTCCGCAACGTGCCGGACTACTTACAGGTTCTGCGGGAAATGAGACGCGTCGTCAAGCCGGGCGGAAAGGTTGTATGCCTGGAGCTTTCCAAGCCGACTTGGCAGCCGTTCAAGGGCATTTATTATATCTACTTCGAAAAAATCATGCCGTTGTTCGGCAAGCTGTTCGCCGGCAAACGCAAAGAGTATCAGTGGCTGCCGGAATCGCTAAAGCAATTTCCGGACTCCAAGGGGCTCGCCAAGATGTACGAGCAAGCCGGATTAAAGGATACGGACGTCGATCTGTTCTTCGGAGGCATCGCCGCCCTGCATATCGGGACGAAGGGAATGGATTCGCAGTCATGATTCGCAAGCTTCGCATCATATTGGAAATGATTAAATTCGAGCATACGGTGTTCGCGCTGCCGTTTGCCTTCCTGGGAGCCATCCTGGGCTCCCTCGCTTCGGAAGGCCAAATGCCCTCCTGGAGCGAGATCGGCTGGGTGACGCTGGCCATGTTCGGCGCGAGAAGCGCCGCGATGAGCTTGAACCGTCTCATCGACAGCGCGATCGACAGAGCCAATCCGCGCACGAGCAACCGCGCGCTTCCGGCCGGATTGCTGAAGTCGGCCGAGGTTGTGCTCTTTATCGTCGTTTCGTTCGGCCTGTTGTTCTTCGCGACCTTTAACCTGGAGCCGATCGCGATGAAGCTGATGCCGATCGCCGTCTTTTTCCTTGTCCTGTATTCTTATACCAAACGTTTTACTTGGCTATGCCATATCGTGCTCGGCTTGACGATCGGCTTATCGCCGCTCGGCGGCTGGGTCGCCGTAACGGGCGAATTTTCCGCGGCGGCATGGCTGCTGTACGGAACGGTGGCGCTGTGGATCGCCGGCTTCGACATCATCTACGCGACGCAGGATTACGAATACGATCGGAACGCCGGTCTGCATTCCATCCCGGCGAGGTTCGGCATATCGAAGGCGTTATGGATCGCTCGCGGGATGCATGTGGTAACGGCAATCGGCTTCGTATTGTTGTTCGTAAGCACGCAGCTCGGCTGGCTATACCTGTTCGGAGCGGTTTTGTCCGTCTCTTTGCTGTTTTACCAGCATTACATGGTTCGTCCGCATGACCTGTCCCGCGTGCAGACGGCGTTTTTCGGCATGAACGGTACGCTTAGCGTCGTTTTGTTTGCTTTCGCTTTCGCGGATTTGGTGGTGTTCGGATGACGACGGTGACCGAGACCGCAAGCGGCGGGCAACGCGGCCGTCGCAGATGGGTCGTAGGCATTACGGGAGCGAGCGGCGCCATTTACGGCATCAGGTTGATCGAGGAGCTGCTCGTTAGCGGCTGCGACGTTCATCTTGTCGTTACCGAAGCCGGCTGGCGAGTGCTTAAGGAAGAGCTGGGGTGGGAAGCAAGCAAGCGTACGGCCGCGCTGGAACGCAAGTTCGGGGAATGGCTGGCCGCCGGAAGGCTTGTGTTTTATCCCAACGCCGATATCGGCGCGGCGATCGCCAGCGGTTCGTTTCGCGTCGAGGGAATGCTCGTCATGCCATGCTCGATGGGCACGTTGTCGTCGATCGCGCACGGGATTTCGGATGATCTGATGACGCGGGCCGCCGACGTCATGCTCAAGGAAGGGCGCAAGCTGCTCCTTGTTCCCCGCGAGACGCCGCTTCACGCCATTCATCTTGAAAATATGCTGACGCTGGCCAGGCTAGGCGTCAGAATCGTGCCGGCCATGCCGGCCTTTTATTACAAGCCCCAGTCGATGGACGAGATGATCGATTTCCTCGTGGGCAAGGTGCTCGACAGCATAGATATTGATCATGACTTGTACAGAAGATGGGGAGATGAGCAGCATGACGAGAGGACGCCGGATCGCCTTAGGGAGAATTGATTACGCGAACGCGTGGCCGCTCTACCACGGCTTGGAGCAATTTACGCGCGAGTTGTCCTTCGATATCGTGTCCCGAGTCCCTTCGGGGCTCAATATGATGCTGCAGCAAGGCAAGCTCGACGTATCCGCGATTTCCTCGTTCTCGTACGGAGCGAACGCGGACGACTACGTCTTGCTGCCCGGACTCTCCGTCGGTTCAATCGGCCGCGTGCACTCGATTCTGCTATTCCTTAAGACGCCGATCGAGGAGAAACGGCCGGAGCGCATCGCCGTGACGACCACGTCCGCGACATCCGTGAATTTACTAAAAATCATCATGTCGATGCGATATGGTTTCGAGCCGCAATATATTTCTGCCGAGCCGGATTTGGACGCTATGCTGGAGACGGCGGATGCCGCGCTGCTCATAGGCGACCCCGCCATTCGGGCTTCATGGAACTGCCACGGCCTTCAGGTGCTGGATCTTGGCCAGCAATGGAACGATTGGACGGGACTCGGCATGACTTATGCCGTCGTGGCGGCTAGACGCGAGTGGATCGAATCCGCCGGAGATGACGTTCACGACCTGTACGAAGCCATGATCCGCACCAGAAGAGCGAACGTCGAACGCCCGCGGCCGCTCGTGGAGCAGGCATGCGAGCGAATCGGCGGGGACGAGGCTTATTGGCAAGTGTACTTTCAAACGTTACGCTACGATTTCGACGAGAAGCTGCGGCGCGGACTCGAGCTGTACTTCCGATATGCCGCCGAGCTCGGTTTGCTAAAACATGAAGTCGCGCTCCGATTCCTGGAAGAACAAATCTCCCTAAAGGTGAAAGAATGAAACTACTAGAACTGTATGCGAAGATGAAAGGCGACTTGAATCAAATCGAGCAGGAGCTGGCGCGCAGCGTAACGGACGATCACGCGCTTCTCACCGAAACCTCCACTCATCTGCTAAAGGCAGGCGGCAAACGGATCCGTCCGGTATTCGTGCTGCTATCGGGCAAGTTCGGCGATTACAAGCTAGAAGTCATGAAGCAAATCGCCGTTCCGCTTGAGCTGATCCATATGGCTTCGCTTGTCCACGACGACGTTATCGACGACGCGGAGACGAGAAGAGGCCAGCTTACGGTCAAAGCCAAGTGGGACAACCGCATCGCCATGTACACCGGAGACTACATACACGGGAAGGCGCTCGCCATCGCGACGAGGCTGCCGAACCCCATCATTCATCAAGTGTTGTCCAAAGCGCTAGTGGAGATGTGCATCGGAGAGATGGAACAAATCCGCGATTTCTTTAATACGGAGCAGTCCATCCGCAACTATCTGCTTCGGATCCGCCGCAAGACGGCGCTGCTCATCGCGATCAGCTGCCAGCTCGGAGCGATCGCCGCGGGAGCGGAACGCCAAGTTTCCAATGCGCTTTACCGATTCGGCTATAACGTGGGGATGGCGTTCCAAATTCGCGACGATCTGCTCGACCTGTATGGAACCGAGAAACAAATCGGCAAGCCGCCCGGCTCCGACATGAGGCAAGGCAATATTACGCTGCCCGTCATTCTCGCCTTGCGCGACAAGAAGGTTCAGCCTCCTTTGCTCAAGGAAATCGAGAGCATCCGCTCGCGGGAGGGCAGAGGCGACACCAAACGCGCGATCGAGCTGATCCGCGGCAGCAAGGGCGGCGATCTCGCGGACGTCATGGCTGGCAGGTATATCGAGAAAGCGATGAAGGCGCTTGAAGGATTACCGAACATTACGGCGAAAAAGAACTTAATCGACATTGCCCAATTTGTCGGGAAGCGCAATTACTAACCTATGAATGCGGAAGGGAATGGTAGCAGATGGAACAAACATTTCTCATGATCAAACCAGACGGCGTGCAACGCGGCCTAATCGGCGAAATAGTGGGGCGCTTCGAGAGAAAGGGACTGCAGCTGACCGCTGCCAAGTTCATGTCGGTGTCGCGCGACCTGGCGGAGCGCCATTACGCGGAGCATCAAGGCAAGTCGTTTTACGAGCCGCTGCTTGCTTTTATTACGTCGGGGCCCGTATTCGCCATGGTGTGGAGCGGGGACAACGTGGTCGCTCTAAGTCGCGCCATGATCGGCAAAACCGATGCGATCGACGCAGCGCCGGGCACGATCCGGTCCGATTTCGCCGTACACACCAATTTCAACTTGATACATGGATCGGATTCGCCGGAGAGCGCCCGGCGGGAAATCGCCAATTTCTTTAAACCGGACGAGCTCGTCCACTTCGAGCATCATATTCAAACCTGGATTTAAGCTTCGGATCTCATCTCGATTATTCTAACTTTCCTGGAGGCTCCAATGTCCGAAGATCCAGACTTCCATCAATTTATCGTTCAAATCAAACGCAAGACCGACATCGACTTATCCCAGTACAAAGAAGCGCAGATGAAGCGCCGGCTCACGACGCTGCGGACAAAGCACGGATTCGAGACGTTCGGCGACTATTACTCGGCGCTCGATCAGAACAGAGCGCTGCTGAACGAATTTCTCGACCGGATGACCATCAATGTTTCGGAGTTTTGGCGCAATCCGCAGCGATGGGAAGTGCTCCAAAAACGGTTTCTGACCGAAATCGCCGAGCAAAGCTCCAGACCGCGCATTTGGAGCGCGGCTTGCTCGACCGGCGAGGAGCCCTATACGATCGCCATGATCCTGTCGGAGATGGGAATACTGGAGCGAACGACTCTATTGGCTACGGATTTGGACATGGGGGTCTTGCAGAAGGCGCAGGATGGCATCTATCTGGAGCGGTCGCTGCGCGACGTGCCCAAGGCGTGCCGAGCCCGTTATTTTCGGGAAGCCGACGGCGCTTACGCGGTATCCGATACGCTTAAGAAAGCCGTAACCTTCCGCCAGGGCAATCTGCTGTACGACAAATTCGATTCCGGCTTCGATCTGATCGTATGCCGCAACGTCATGATTTATTTTACCGAGGAAGCCAAACACCAGCTCTACCACAAATTCGCAGGCGCGCTTAGGCCGGGGGGACTGTTGTTCGTGGGCAGCACGGAGCAAATTTTCTCCCCTGCCCAATACGGCTTCGAGACGGCCGATACCTTCTTCTACCGCCGCGTTTAAACGACCTTCGGAGACGGCAGGTATAGGTCCTTCCAACTTCTCCTATACTAAAGGTATGGAAATCGCTTGGAGGGTGGACGGAAGATGGATAAACGCAAGGTCATAGCCGCATACAGGCGCGGTTTTATCACGATTCAAGAATGCGCGCAGATTATCGGCGTCGACAGCAAGCAGATGAACCGGCTGGTCAACGATCCTAAATTGATCGGACCGGAATTGCCGCGCTTCGAAGAACAGTCCGTGTAGCAACGGAATAGAATGTACAAGCAAAACCGTTTATGCCCAATGTGGCATGGCGGTTTTTTTATTGCGAATCGTTGCGAAGGAACCCTTCATTTCACTCGCAAATATACAAACTTTGGGCGAAAATGTTATTTCATTCTAGAACGCTTCGACGCGTCAAAGGAATAGGCTGTGATTTCTTGTCAAACCACCCCCTCTGTACTATAATGAGCAAAGATGTTTAGGGAGAAGACAGCAGGCGCAGTCCGGCCTAGCGCTTAAGGAGGAGCTATAGCTTGAGTTTACGTTACCTGACAGCGGGAGAAACGCATGGCCCACAATTAACCGCCATTATAGAAGGTTTGCCAAGCAATCTTACGATCGATTTCGAGGCATTGAATTTCCAGCTGCACCGTCGCCAGAAAGGGCATGGCCGCGGCCGCAGAATGCAGATCGAGAAGGATACCGCCGAAATCGTCGGCGGCGTTCGCCACGGCAGGACGACTGGCGCGCCGGTAGCGCTGATCGTTCGGAACAACGACTGGAAGCATTGGACAAAAGTGATGAACATCGAGCCGATCGAGGGCAGCGACGAAGAGAAACGCAGAGTACACCGTCCTCGTCCGGGACACGCGGATTTAAACGGAGGCCTCAAGTACGATTTGAAGGATCTCCGCAACGTGCTGGAGCGTTCCAGCGCCAGGGAAACCGCGGTGCGCGTCGGCGTCGGCGCCGTTGCCCGCCAGCTGCTTGCCGAGTTCGGCATCAAAGTAGCCGGTCAGGTTATCCGCATCGGCGAGATCGAAGCCCCGCCTAACGGGCTGCCGGTCGACGAGCTGATCCGTCTGACGGAAGAGTCGCCCGTTCGCGTAGTGGATAAGGAAACGGAAGAGAAAATGACCGCGCATATCGATCAGATCAAGGCGGAAGGCGATTCCATCGGCGGAATCGTGGAGTGCATCATCGAAGGCGAGCCTATCGGTCTCGGCAGCCACGTGCAATGGGACCGCAAGCTCGACGGCCGCATCGCTGGGGCGGTCATGTCGATCAACGCCTTTAAGGGCTGCGAGATCGGCATCGGCTTCGAAGCGGCCAAGCTAAGAGGCTCGCAGGTGCATGACGAAATCATGTACGATGCGGAGAAGGGATACCACCGCGCTACCAATCGTCTCGGGGGCTTCGAAGGCGGCATGACCAACGGCGAGCAGATCGTCGTGCGCGGAGTCATGAAGCCGATTCCGACATTATACAAGCCGCTTCGCAGCGTCGACATCGATACGAAGGAGCCGTTCACGGCTCAGGTCGAACGTTCCGATAGCTGCGCCGTGCCTGCGGCGAGCGTCGTCATGGAGCACGTCGTGGCATGGGAAGTCGCGAGAGCGTTCCTGGAGAAATTCGGCGGCGATTCCATCGAGGAGATCCGCGCGAATCTCAAGAATTATCAAGAACAACTGGAGCGTTACTAAGATGCGGGAGCTGAAGGTAGACCTAGGCGATCGCTCCTATCCCATCTATATCGGAGAGGGGCTGCTGGATAACGCGGCTTCCTACTTCCAGAAGCACGGCATTAGCTCGAAGTCGCCATTATTGATCATTACGGATGAACATGTAGCGCCTCATTATCTGGCGAAGTTAGAGAAAGAGTTGTCGGCTGGCGGCTTCAAAGTGGCTGCGGCAACCGTTCCCGCCGGGGAAAGCTCCAAATCGCTCAAGATGCTGGAGACGCTGGTCACTAGCGCGCTCGAAGCCGGACTCGACCGAAAATCCGCGATCGTTGCTCTCGGAGGTGGCGTAGTCGGCGATTTGGCGGGCTACGTGGCGGCCTCGTTCATGCGGGGCATCAAGTTCGTGCAGATCCCTACGACCATTCTGGCGCATGACAGCAGCGTAGGCGGAAAGGTGGCGGTTAATCATCCGCTGGCCAAAAATATTATCGGAGCGTTCCATCAGCCCGAGTTCGTGCTTTACGATCTCAAGACGCTTCAGTCTCTCCCTCCGAGGGATGTAAGCGGCGGATTGTCGGAGGTCGTGAAGCATGGTCTAATCTGGGACGCCGATTTCGTGGAGTGGTGCGACGCCAACGCGGATAAGCTGTTGGCGCTGGATACGGAAGCGTTGGGCTACGCGCTGTACATGGGTTGCAGCGTCAAGGCGAACGTCGTCTCCCAGGACGAGAGGGAAAACAGCCTGCGCGCCATTCTTAATTTAGGCCATACGATCGGACATGCGCTGGAAGCCGTCGCGGGTTACAACGAGCTCCAGCACGGAGAAGCGATCTCCATCGGCATGATCGGCTCCGCCAAGCTAGGCGTCCGCTATGGCGCGCCGGAAGAAGTATATACCGTTACGAAGCGCGTCCTTGAGCGCTGCGGACTGCCCGTGGTGCTGCCGAAGCACTTTGATGCGGATGCCGTCATGTCCGCGATGATGCACGACAAAAAATTCGCGGAGGGTACGATGGTCTTTATCGTGCCTACGTCGATCGGCAAGGTAGAGATCAAGTCGGATGTGCCGGTAGCATGGGTGAGAGAAATCGTAGAGGAATTGAAATTGGAGGTTCAGGGATGAGCGTGCGTGGAATTAGGGGAGCAATAACAGTAGAAGCGAACGAAGCGAAGTTGATCTCGGAAGCGACGCTTGATATGGTGCGCGAAATCATGGCGGGCAACGAGATTGATCCCGCCGATATTTGCAGCGTGTTGATTACCGTTACGCAAGATCTCGACGATTCGTTCCCGGCGCAAGCCGTGAGACAATTGCCGGGCTGGGAGCTCGTGCCGTTGATGTGCGCGCTGGAGGTTCCCGTCAAGGGCAGTCTGGAGCGCTGCGTTCGATTGATGGTGCTCGTGAATACGGAGAAGAGCCAGGCTGAAATTAGGCATGTGTATTTGGGCGGCGCCCAGGCGCTTCGTCCCGATCTGGCAAAGGCGAAAGTGTAACGTTCAATTACGGGTTGACGGTAAGCCGGGCATGCATTATATTTAACCATAGACGAGTAAATGAGAAGCAGCAAGTTAGCCGAGATGAGACGAGTAGAGTGAAGTTGAGAAGAGCTTAGCGCAAGTTGAACGATTAGACGATTGTCGAGACATAGCCAATCCCGGAGGGGAGAGGGTGTCAACCGGTTACAATAGGCCCGAGAGAGGGTTTATTTGACGGAATCGTCGCGTCGATGCTAGGTTTCGGATCCCCCTTCGTTATCATCTAATTAGGCGCTCCTGCTTCCGGCAGGAGCTTTTTTAATTTCCATAACAATAACGGAGGTCGTTCGCCATGAATAATGAATTAACCAAAGTCATCCAACTGGCCGGCACGTACAATTTGATTCCAATCGTCAGATACGTGCTCGCGGATACGGAAACGCCGATTCGGTTGTTCCAGCATTTCGCCAAGGAGGAACACGCGTTTCTGCTGGAGAGCGTGGAGGGCGGAGCCAAGTGGGCGCGTTATTCGTTTATCGGCACGGATCCGTTTCTGCAGCTGTACGGCAAACATGGAGAGATGATCATGGAGCATGGCGGGGTCCGGACGGTGTTGAAGGAAAAGCCGATCGAGCTGCTCAAAGCGAAGCTTCGCTCTTTCCGCAGTCCTTCGCTGCCCGACATACCGCCCTTCACGGGCGGCGCGATCGGATTTTTTGGTTACGATCTTCTTCAATACTACGAGAAGCTGCCCGCGCACCGCATCGACGATTTGCAAATGAACGATATGCAGTTCATGTTCTGCGATCAGGTCGTCGTGTTCGATCACTTGAAGCAGCAGCTTCAAATGGTCGGCAACGTTCATGTCCCGGAAGGGGCGACGGACGGCGAAATCGCGGCAGCTTATGATAAGGCGGTCAAGAAGCTCGACGCATTAGTCGCCAGGCTGCAGCAGCCGCCGGCAAGCGGCTCCATGACTCCGGCCGCGGCGTATCCGTCCGATCCCGATCTCGGCAACGTGGAGTCGAACCTGACGAAGGAGCAGTTTATCGGCAACGTGGAGAAAGCGAAGGAATATATCCGTTCCGGCGATATTTTCCAGGTCGTATTGTCCCAGAGGTTCAGCATCGATACCGACGTCGATCCGCTTCATGTATACCGCGTGCTGCGCACGATGAACCCTTCTCCATATATGTATTATTTGAAGATGGGCGACGAGGTGATCGTGGGAACATCTCCGGAAGCGCTGGTTAAAGTATCCGAAGGCCGCGTGGAAACTAGGCCGATCGCCGGCACCCGCCCGCGCGGGGCGACGCAGGAGGAGGATCTGGCGCTGGAGAGGGAGCTGCTGGCGGACGAGAAGGAGCGGGCGGAGCATCTGATGCTCGTCGACCTGGGGCGCAACGACATCGGCCGCGTCTCGGAATTCGGTTCCGTGCGCTGCGATTCCTTTATGGAGATCGAGAGATACTCCCACGTCATGCATATCGTCTCCAACGTATCAGGCAAGCTCCATCCCGACAAGGATTTCTTCGATGCCTTTATTTCCTGTCTGCCGGCCGGTACCGTCTCGGGCGCTCCCAAGCTTAGGGCTATGGAAATCATCGCGGAGCTCGAGAACGAGGCCCGCGGCGCGTATGCCGGCGCGATCGGATATCTGGGCTTCGGCGGAACGATGGATACGTGCATCACGATCCGCACGATTATTTTCAAGCACGGCAAGGCATACGTGCAGAGCGGCGCAGGTATCGTCTGGGATTCCGTACCGGAGAACGAATATACGGAAACCGTCAACAAAGCCAAAGGCATGCTGAAAGCGATCCGCGCCGCGGAAGCGAGCTTCGGAACCGGCAACCGAGCCTCGCGGCCGGAAGCGGTCGCCGCGAGCGTCAATTCGGATTACGAGGTTGCAACGAGAGAGGGGCGGGGTTAGGATGGAAGCAACGGTTCTCACCATTCAGCAAGCATTGGCGAAAGTCATTGGCGGCGAGCATTTGTCCCGGTCCGAAGCGGGCAACGTCATGGGCACGATCATGCAAGGCGAAGCGACTCCCGCCCAGATCGGCGCGATCGCGACGGCGCTTCGCATGAAAGGCGAAACGAAGGATGAAATTACGGGCTTCGCCGAAGCGATGCGCAGCCATGGCAACCACGTGCAATCCGGTTATGGCGAGCTGCTGGACACTTGCGGCACGGGCGGCTCCGGCATTCATAAGTTCAATATATCGACGGCCTCCTCCATCATCGCCGCCGCGGCTGGCATTCGAGTAGCGAAGCACGGCAATCGCGCGATGTCGGGCAAGACGGGCAGCGCCGACGTGCTAGAGGCGCTCGGCGTTCAGATTAGCTTGACGCCGGAGCAGGCGTCCGCATGCCTGAAGGAGATCGGCATCTGCTTTATGTTCGCGCAGCTGTATCATCCCTCTCTCAGACATGCGGCCGCGCCTCGGAGAGAGCTAGGCATCCGCACGATCTTCAACATGCTGGGCCCGCTGACCAATCCGGCCGGCGCGGACAGGCAGCTGCTTGGCCTCTATGACCGGACAAAAACGTCCACGATTGCCGAAGTGTTAGGGGAGTTGGGACTCAAACGTGCTTTGGTCGTCAGCAGCCATGACGGTCTTGACGAAATCAGCATTTCCGCGCCAACGCAAATTTCGGAGCTGAAAGACGGGATCGTCTCCACTTTCGATCTCGTTCCGGAGGAGCTAGGCTTGCGCCGCCATTCCATCGGAGATGTAATAGGCGGGGAGCCGGTAGTTAACGCGGGCATCATCCGTTCGATCTTCGGCGGCGAAGAGCGCGGCGCGTATCGCGATATCGTGCTCGCGAACGCCGGAGCCTGCATCTATATAGGAGGACTCGCTTCCTCGCTCCGGGAAGGGGTAACGCTGGCCGCGAACGTGATCGACACGGGCAAAGCCGCAAACAAGTTACAGGAGCTTATTCAAACGACGGGAGAGTTGACACATGTTTCTTGATGCAATCGTAGCCACCAAAGCCGCCGAGGTCGAAGAGCTGGCAGGACGATTTTGGTTATCCGACATCGAACGCCGCATTGCCGACATGGAGCCCTGCCGCGGCTTCGAGCGGGCGCTGGCGAGCGGCGTGAGGCACCGCGGCATGGGACTGATCGCGGAGGTGAAGAAGGCATCGCCTTCGAAAGGACTTATCCGCGACGACTTCGAGCCTGCGGGATTGGCGCTGTCTTACGAGGCGGCAGGCACGGATTGTATCTCCGTGCTGACGGATCGCGATTACTTCCAGGGCCATAACGATTATTTGACCCTGGTCAAACATACGGTGAACGTGCCGCTGCTGCGCAAAGACTTTATTATCGACTACCGTCAGATCTACGAAGCCAGACTTATCGGCGCGGACGCCATTCTATTGATCGCGGCGATCCTAACCACGGAGCGGCTTGCCGAATTCTACGAGCTGGCGCGGGCGCTGGGCATGGACGTATTGGTCGAGGTTCACGACCAAGAGGAGCTGGACCGGGTGTTGTCGGTAGACAAGGCGACGTTGATCGGCATTAACAACCGCAACCTCAAAACGTTCGTTACCGATCTGCGCACGACGGAACAGTTGATCGGCGGCATGCCCGCTGGCGTCACGGTGATTAGCGAGAGCGGCATCGCCGGCACCGACGACATGGCCTATCTTCGGTCTGTTGGCGCCCACGGGGTATTGATCGGCGAGCACTTCATGCGCCAAGGCGACGTGCGGGAGGCCGTCGAACGGTTGATGGGTCCGGTGCACGGATGAGCGCGGGGAGTACCCGCATCAAGATATGCGGATTAAGGGACGTTCCGACCATCGAAGCGATGGACGGGCTTCCGTTTCACGAGCTTGGCTTCGTGTTCGCTCCGAGCAAGAGACGGGTGACGCGGGAAGAGGCAAAAGGCCTGCTCGAAGCCGCGAAACGCATCTCGGCGGCGGCGGACTTGCCTCCGCGCGCTGTAGGCGTATTTGTCGACATGCCGCTAGGAGAGATGGAGCCATTATTGTCAGAGGTACCGCTCGACGTCATTCAGCTGCATGGCTCCGAATCGCCGGACTATTGCCGGACATTGAAGAAATCCAATCCTACTACTGCAATTTGGCGCGTGATGTCGGTCGGCCCAAATCGAAGCTCCGGCGCGGAGCTCGATCGGGAAGCGCTCGAGCAATTGTCCGCTTACGCTGAAAGCATCGACGCCGTCCTTATAGACGCGCCTGGCGGGGGAACGGGGCAGCCGTTCGATTGGCAGGCTATCGACTCTTACCAAACGGCAGCAAGGCAACTCGGTTTGACGTTATACGTCGCCGGCGGACTGCACGAAGGAAACGTCGGCGAGCTCCTGCGGTTGCATGCCCCCCAAGGGGTGGACGTTTCAAGCGGAGTGGAGACGGACGGCCGCAAGGATATCGATAAAATAAAAGCATTTGTGAGAAAGGTGACGGAAGCATGACACAGATACCAGACGCAAGCGGGAGGTTCGGAAAGTTCGGCGGCCGGTACGTGCCGGAGACGCTGATGAACGCGCTGCTTGAGCTTGAAGAGGCCTATAAGCACTATTCGAACGATCCGGATTTCCAGCAGGAGGTGCGCGAGCTGCTGCACCGCTACTCGGGACGTCCAACTTCGCTATATTACGCGAAGCGCTTGAGCGAGCAGCTTGGCGGGGCGAAGGTTTACCTGAAGCGTGAGGATCTAAATCACACGGGCGCCCACAAAATCAACAATACGATCGGTCAAGGCGTGCTTGCCAAACGAATGGGCAAAACAAAAATCATAGCCGAGACGGGGGCCGGCCAACACGGCGTCGCCTCAGCCACCATCGCGGCACTGCTCGGCTTGGAGTGCAAAGTGTTCATGGGCGAAGAAGACATGAAGAGGCAGCAGCTGAACGTCTTCCGCATGAACCTGCTCGGCTCCGAGGTCGTGCCCGTCATGTCCGGCACGCGCACGCTGAAGGACGCATGCAATGAAACGCTTCGTTATTGGGTCAGCCACGTAACGGATACGTATTACATTCTCGGCTCCGTAACGGGACCGCACCCTTATCCAATGATGGTTCGCGATTTCCAGCGGATTATCGGCGACGAGGCTCGCGATCAGATTCTGAAGGCCGAAGGACGACTGCCGGATTACGTGGTTGCGGCCGTTGGCGGCGGCAGCAACGCCATGGGCATCTTCTATCCGTTCGTCGGCGACGATTCCGTGCGCTTGCTCGGCGTGGAAGCCGCGGGAAGAGGGGTGCATACGGAGGAGCACGCGGCGACGATGACGAAGGGGCGCCATGGGGTATTCCAAGGCTCGCTGAGCTACGTGCTTCAGGACGATCACGGTCAAGTGCTGCCGGCACACTCCATCTCCGCCGGCCTGGATTATCCGGGCATCGGTCCGGAGCATGCTTACTTAAAGGATTCGGGACGCGCCGAATACGTGCCGATCACCGATGCGGAAGCGCTCGACGCGCTGCAGCTGCTGTCCCGCACGGAGGGCATCATTCCCGCGCTGGAGTCGGCGCATGCGATCGCGCAGACGCTTAAGCTTGCCCCGACGCTGGACAAGGATAAAGTCGTCGTGGTCAGCCTGTCCGGCCGCGGCGACAAGGACGTAGAAGCGATTATGGGTTACCTGGGAGGCCAAAGCAATGAATCTCATTGATACGAAATTCGCCAGTCTTAAGGCGGAGGGCCGTTCGGCCCTCATCCCGTTTATTACGGTGGGAGACCCGGATCAGGATACGACGCTCGCCCTTCTTCAAGAGCTGGAGCGTACCGGCGCCGACATGATCGAGCTAGGCGTTCCCTACTCGGATCCGCTCGCGGACGGTCCCGTCATCCAGCGCGCATCCGAACGGGCGCTGCAAGGCACGGTGACGCTCTCGGATTGCATCGGCATCGCGGAGCGGGCCCGCCAAGCGGGCGTCACCATTCCGCTCATCCTGTTTACTTACTTTAATCCCGTGCTACAATTCGGGTTGGACGCGTTCTTCGAGCTCGTGGAGAAAAAGGGCATCAGCGGCCTCATCATCCCGGACCTGCCGATCGAGGAGGACGAGGAGGTGCGCGAGCGCTCGGAGCGGGCGAACGTACATCTCATTCCGCTCGTGGCGCCGACTTCCCGGGACCGCGTCAAACGTATCGCGAGCAAGGCGCGAGGATTCGTCTATTGCGTGTCGTCGCTGGGGGTGACGGGCGAGCGCGCCGAGTTCCATAGCGACATCGACCAGTTTCTCGCTACCGTCAAGGAAGCGACCGACCAGCCGATCTGCATCGGCTTCGGCATTTCCAGCCGCGAGCAGGTCGAACGTTTCGAGCGGATCTGCGACGGCGTCGTCGTCGGAAGCGCGATCGTCCGTCAGATCGAGGAGCAGCAGCCTCTATTGCGAGATGCAGATACGAGGGCGCAAGGCGTGCGTCTAGTCGGAGAGTTCGTGGCTTCGCTCAAGGGCTGAACTTATAATCGGTACAATTTATAGGTCGCATGGCGCATAAAGGAAGGGCCTCTCCGCGCGGGAGAGGCTCTTTGATTTTGCAAAACTACTTTAAATCAATAAAGAGATATGAGACAATACAAATTAGTTGTCGAGACTACGATCAAATAGAAGGGGTGAACGACGAAATGCAGCCCAAAAGCAATATCGTCCATCTTCCCGTGTACCAGCCGGGGAAACCGATTGAAGACGTAAAACGAGAATTAGGCTTGACCGAAGTCATCAAGCTCGCTTCCAACGAAAACCCGGGCGGCTGCTCCGAGTCCGCCAAGGCGGCCGTCATCGAGAGCTTGTCGCTTACGCATATATATCCGGACGGGGCAAGCGTCGAACTGACGGCCCTGCTGGCGGAGAAGCTGAACGTGCAGCCCAATCAAATCATTTTCGGCGCAGGGTCCAGCGACATTATATTGATGACCGCGCGAGCGTTTCTCGCTCCAGGCGACGAAACGATCATGGCGGACGAGACGTTCTCCCAGTACAAGCATAACGCCGAGGTCGAGAACGCGAGAATCGTAGAGGTCCCGCTTAAGGACGGCCGGCACGACCTGCCGGCGATGCTGGCCAAGGTAACGCCTCGCACGAAGATACTCTGGATCTGCAACCCTAATAATCCGACGGGCACGATCGTATCGCACGAAGAGCTGAAGGCATTCATGAAAGCCGTGCCGACGGACGTGCTTGTCGTCCTGGATGAAGCTTACGGCGAATTCGTATACGACGAATCGTACAGCAATGGCGTCTCCATGATTAGCGAGCATCGCAACTTGCTCGTGCTGCGAACCTTCTCCAAAATATACGGTCTTGCGTCGCTGCGCATCGGCTACGGGATCGGCCATCCCGACGTGATTCGGTTCGTTAATCAGGTGCGCGAGCCGTTTAACACGAGCCGTGCCGCTCAAGCCGCGGCCAAGGCTTCGCTTGCCGATGACGATTTCCTGCAGTCCTGCCGCCAAGCCAACGCGTCCGGAATACGGTACTTGCAAGAGCAATTCGACCGGATGGGACTTGCCTATTTCCCATCGTTCGGCAATTTCGTCATGGTTGACGTGAAACGCCCGTCGCCGGAAATTTTCGACGCTTTGCTGCGCCGCGGAATCATCGTTAGAGCGCGTTGGACCTACTACCCAACTTATATTAGGGTGAGCGTAGGCACACAGGCGGAGAACGAAACGTTTATCTCCATGCTCGAACAAGTCATGCAGGAAGTGACGGTGTAAACCAATTAGGATGATAACTGTTTCCATATTCGGTGTCGGACTCATCGGCGGGTCGATCGCGCTTTGTCTCAAAGGTAAACCGGGCATTAAGGTGATCGGCTACTCCAATCGTCCGGCTTCCGTTCAAAAGTATTTGCAGCGAGGCGTTGTCGACGAAGGCACGACCTCCGTGCAAGAAGCCGCGGAAGCGGCGGATTTTATATTCCTGTGCGTGCCTGTCGGCATGCTCCAAGACTACTTAAAGCAAATCAGCGGCTTTAACCTCAAGTCGGGCTGTATCATTACGGATGTAGGCAGCACCAAATCGTCGGTAGCCTCATACGCAGAGACGCTCCAGCTTACGGAAGCCGTATTCATCGGAGGCCATCCGATGGCCGGCTCGGAGCGTACTGGCGTTGAAGCGGCATCCTACCATCTGCTGGAGAATGCTTTTTACGTATTGACCCCCAGCGAGTCGACGCCCACGGAAGCCGTGGAGCGCTTGACGGAGCTACTTGCTTATACGAGAGCGAACATCGTCAAGGTTGACGCCGATTCGCACGACGATATCGTAGGAGCGATCAGCCATCTTCCGCATATGATTGCCGTTGCTCTCGTCAATCAAGTGCGAGGCTACAACGAACGCAACGGGTTGTACGAATCGCTCGCGGCAGGCGGGTTCCGCGACATTACGAGGATCGCTTCCGGCGATCCCGCTTTGTGGCGCGACATCCTGTTGGACAATCGGCAAGTGCTTTTACGGCTGCTGCACGATTGGAAGAAGGGCATGGACGGATTCGCAAGCATGCTGGAGGAAAGCAATGGAGAGGGAATCGAGCAATCGTTCCGCGATGCAGGCCAGTTCCGCAGCCGCATGCCGGAGCGTCGCAAAGGGATGATACATTCCGTATACGACTGCTACGTCGACGTTCCCGATCATCCCGGCATCATCGGCAAAATTGCCACCGAGCTAGGTAATAACCGGATTAATTTGAGCAATCTTCAAATTATCGAGAGCAGGGAGGATGTGCCGGGCGTGCTGCGCTTATCCTTCCGAACGCAAGACGATCTGGATCAAGCCATCGCGCTGCTAGATCGAACCGGTTATGCCGTGCATCAATAAGAATTTAGAACTCTCTGTGCGCAGGCGCGATAGGCCGTGACAGGGAGTTTTCTTTTTTCTGCAGAAAAAATGAAAACGCTTATTGACAAGTTGGAAGCGTATACATATAATAAAAGTACAGTATGGTTTCTCTCCACTCCTATCCAATACTATCAGCGCTCGAGATGACGCTGGCCACTCTTCGGAGTGGTTTTTTTTTTGTCTTTTTTCGTAATAGGCAAGGTCAACCTCCATACCAATTTGAAGAAACCAACTACTCAACAAATATATGGATAAATAGGGTAATGGAGGTTTTTTATCCTTTTGTCGAAAGAAGCAGGAATTTGCTTGCGGAACTCGAATACTTAAATACCGACTCATTCGGATTTTATGAGATAACGACCGCAACTTTTTGTTCCCGGGACGGTACAATGTATCGAGGACGGTCCGGGAATAACTTGCAGGTGGAGGAGGTTCGCCTGTCATGACTGATTCCCAGCTAATACGAGAGATAAAGGATGGCAACGTCGAGCTGTACTCCGAGCTTATGCGGCGGTATCAGCGCAAGATCATGGCCTTTATCTTTCATATGCTGAAGAGCTCGAAGCTTGAATTGCTTGCCGAAGATCTATGTTCGGAAACATTCTATAAGGCTTACAGGAGCTTGCATTCCTTCCGGGAGATGGACGCGTCCTTCTCGACATGGCTGTATACAATCGCACGCAATACGGTCCTTAGCGAGCTGCGCAAGGGCAAAGCGTCAAACGTATCGCTCGACGAAGCGGGCTTCGAGCCGCTGGCTTCGCCGGAATCGGCGCCGGAGCAGCAGCTGCTGCGCAACGAGCGCATGGCCATGGTGAGAGACGCGATCAACAATCTTCCCGAGAAACAGCGCTCCGCGCTCATTCTGCGAGAATACGACCAACTCGATTACCAAGAGATCGCGAACATATTGGGGCAATCGGTCAGCTCCGTCAAGTCGCTGCTGTTCCGGGCGAGAGCCAGCGTGAAGTCGCAGCTGGAGCCGTACTTCGGAGGAGTTTCGGCGATGGAGTCATTCGAGGGGATGAATATAAGATGAAATGTGCGGAAGTTCAAGATAAATTCGCCTTGTATTGGGATATGCCGGATGACGATCCGGATAGAATAGAGATGGAAGCGCATCTGCTGGATTGCCAGGATTGCGCGGAATTATTCGGCGTGTGGGAAGAGAGCGAGCTCCTAATCCGCGAGTATTCGGAGGAGACGATGCCGATCGGACCCTCCGATCATGTCATGCGCAGCGTTATGGACCGAATCTATGCCGAGCAATCCTGGTTTATGCCGGTGCCCAGCAAGAGTTATCAATTTTCCAAATCGTTTCGACGGAATATCGCGATTTTGATTGCCGCATGTATGGCGATGTTCGCCTGCGCGTTTTTTGTATTCGTATTCGATTACAGGGAAGCGCCTAGCCAAGCGGAGATGCAAGCCATGACGGGATTGATCGATACGGTCAACGCTTCGGGCGACGACGTGCTGGGAGCGGCCGGCTTCTACGCGGAGGTTCCGGTAGCAAGCATCAGCGATCCGTTCGTGCTTCAGGTAGTGCCGACTTTCCCTCAATATTATGTGGCGTTATCGTTACTGGGACTTGTGATGGCGCTGTTGATTCTCAACTGGTTGTCAAGAACGCGGCATTAGGCGTAAGCTAGCAGACAGAAGGAGTGGAGCGTATTGTTGATCGGATTGGTGAGGCACGGAGAGACGGATTGGAATGCGGGAGCCATCCTGCAAGGGCAGACGGATATTCCCCTCAACGGCAAAGGGCTTAAGCAAGCCGCGGCGCTTGCCGATCGGCTGGTCTCCGAAGAGAAAGTATGGGATGCCGTGTTGTCGAGCGATCTGTCCAGAGCCAGAACGACCGCGGAGATTATCGCCGATCGGCTTGGAATTCCTTTAATGGGGGCGGATATGCGGCTGCGCGAACGATTTTTTGGTCAGATCGAGGGGACGACGTTAGAGCAGAGGGAAAAGAAGTGGGGCAAGGATTGGCGTTCGCTGGATCTCGGCGCGGAGAGCGACGAGGACATGCGGACAAGGGGAATGGCCGTCATTCATGAGCTGGCGGAGAGAGAAGCCGGAAGCAACATTCTGATCGTCTCCCATGGAAGCTTTATCGCGCAGCTGCTCCAAGCGATGTGCGGTAATCTCGAGGATCAGCGGCTCGGCAATGTTTCTTATAACGTTCTTTCATTAAATGAAGGAAAGTGGAAGAGCGTTCTGCATAATTGTACGAGACACTTGAGTACCGTGCAATGATAACGGGGATGTCGCAATTCATATGCCTAAGCGTTAATCAAGCGGCCGCCAGATCGTCGAAGACGATCCTGGCGGTTTTTTTGCGCCGAAAAGCGGGGGGAGCGCGCAGCGGACAACGTAAGCTGCGGCTCAAGAGGTATTAAAATTCGGAATTGTCCAATAATGGTAATAAAACCTTTAATAATCGTCCGGGATGCTAGCCAGGCGAGGGAAGGAGTGAGCCATGAACTTATCGGACATGCTCGGCTATGCGGATATCGGCCAGCTCAGCCGAATCGCGAACGTTTACCGATGCGAGTGCAACGGAAATTCCAAAAACGAGCTGATCCAATCCATTCTTGCCACGGTCAGCCGCCACGACGTATTCGAGGAGCAGATCAGCGTTATGAAGCTGGAGGAAATGCGGTTTCTGAACTCGCTTCTGTTCGAGACAAGAGAATCCTACAGCCTCGAGGATTTGATCGCGCGCGTGCAGCAATCGCGATTCGGGTTGGATGTGATGGCCGGCGACGAAGCGGCCGGCGCGAAACCGAAGCGCGGCAAAAAAAAGCAGGTTCATGTTCCGCCGCCAAGCCCAAGAGACGTTATCGCGCGGTTTAAGCATCAAGGCTGGCTGTTTAACGGCTTTAGCGGGCCGAATCGGTATTTGTTCCAAGTGCCTCGCGATCTGAAGACGCGCTTCCGGGATACGTTGAAACGAAGGTTCGCTCGGGAATTGACTTACACGGAAGATCCGCCCATGTATAGGGACGAGCAAGAGCTTATCAAGGACGACATCAAGCATTTGCTGCATTACGCGTATCACAACGAGATTCAGCTCAGCGCGGACGGCTCCATGTACAAGCGCTTCTTGCAGCAGCTGCTGGATCGAATGGGAGTCCGGGAGGAGATGCCCGGCAAGGGTTCCTGGCGCTTCGGCTACGGCAGGCACTTCAATGTGTATCCCGATCGCTTCTCCCTATTGTACGACTATTGCTGCAGCTCCGGGTACATCAGCGAAAACCAGGCTTTCTTGACCGTGACCGAGAAGGGGCTCGAGCGCTTGAAGGGGGCTCCCCCCCATGAAGCGGAATCGATAGTTGCCTACTGGCTGAAGCTCTACAAGGGCCCTGTTACGAATCTTCTTTCCTTGGTGCATTGGATCCATGCGCTGGCGGAGGAGTGGGTGACAACGGATTCGCTCAAACGGGTGCTGTTCCCGTTCGTGAAACCGTATTATTACGACGAAGCGGAAGCCATCATGGAAACGAGGCTGATGACGATGATGATGCATCTTGGACTGCTGCGGATCGGGGAGCATCCCGAGCACGGCACGGTCGTCAAAATGACGAAAGCAGGCAACGCGATCATATCCGGCGCGGGACTTGGACGTTCTCATTGACTTTGGCGATCGCGATTGGTAGAATCTCTCCTACGATTCCATTAGAAGGGAGATGACCTCGGAATGTTATTGCCATACAGAGGAATACTGCCGACGCTCCATAAGAATTGCTACGTGGCCGACGGAGCCAAAATTATCGGCGACGTGACGATGGGGACGGCTTCGACGATTTGGTTTAACGCGGTGCTGCGCGGCGATCTGGCGCCGATCATCATAGGCGAGCGCTGCAACGTGCAGGATAACGTAGTCGGTCATGTCAATATGGATCAGCCTCTCATCATAGAAGATGAAGTGTCCATCGGGCATAGCGCCATCGTACATGGCTGCAAGCTGGGCAAGGGCACATTAATCGGAATGGGGGCCATCGTACTTAACGGCGCCGACGTCGGTGAATATGCTTTAATAGGAGCCGGTTCGATTGTTACGGAGAATAAGAAAATACCTTCCTATACGCTTTCTCTCGGATCACCCGCCAAAGTCGTAAGAGAATTGACAGAAGACGATTTGCAGCGCATGAGAAGGACGATGGAGAGCTACGTGACGAAAGGAATCGAATATAGGATCTCGTAAGCGCCGGCATGGAGGTGTATCCTATGGACAAAATGAAAGTAACGTACGAAGCCATGCTAGGCTTGGCCGCCGAGCTGGTGCTGGACGAAGCCGTGCATAAATTTCAGACGGAGCAGCTTAACTACGCGATCGACAAAGCGCTTGCCGATGGGGACGAGGATACGTTCCACCGTCTTGTCAAGCAGATGAACGAACTCAAACAATAAACCGAGAAGCTTCCATGCCGGTCTGGCGACTTTCGCCACTGGCGCGTGGAGGCTTTCTTTTGTAGAATGGAAAGATTGGCAGTCTTACATATAACGATAGGGAAGCGGTGGGAGAACATTGAAGTTCAGCGAGATTGAGAAGGAGCGGTGGGACGAGCTCTCTCCTTATCTGGATACGTGCCTGTTGCCCGTTACGGGAATGACGGGGATGGAGAAGCCCCATGAAGCGACGGAACGGCTGGAGGAGCTGAGAGACATGCTGGATCTTGTCGAGATTCCGTTTAAGGGGCGGGTCGTCACCTACCCGGCATGCCATTATCAGTTTGAAGGCGCGGAATTCGCTCAAGGCGTGGAGGAGATCGTCAAGCGGCTTAAGGCGTCCGGCTTCGCATACGTGATTCTAGCGACGGCCAGCGCCATGCCGAAGCTTGACGAATGCGGGGCGGATCTCATCCTGCGGCCCGATGCCACCGGAGAAAGGCCGGATTCAACGGCCGTGGCGAAGCTTGTCAAGGAGTTATGGATGGGCGGAGCTCCTTCCTAATGCCATCGTTTCCGTATAATATATTCGAAATATGGGGAAAACAAATGCCATAGCAGGTCAAATGTGACAAATTGACAACAAATTATTGAACGCGATTTCCAGAATGACGCAAATATCGGGCCATATTCTTGACGCTCCCAAGCACCTAGGCTATTATAAGTAATGTCCTAGTTCGTCATGTGTTTTTGCCGTGCGGCAAGACGCGAGATATGGTTGGCAAAGGGGGGTTAGAACAGAAGATGAGTAATCATGAACAACACGAGACGTCACATCGTCCGGTTCAGCGCAAAGAAATGTCCCGGCGTCAATTTTTGTCATATACGCTTGGCGGCACGACGGCCTTCATGATGGGTGGCGCGGTACTGCCGATGGTACGGTTCGCGGTGGATCCTCTTCTTAAGAAGAAGGGCGAAGGCACGTTCGTAAAGGTTGTCGAAGAAAGCAAAATTACGAATGAACCGCAAGAATTCAAATTCAAAATTCATCAAATCGACGGATGGTACGAAAGCGAGCCGGAGCTGGTAGCCTGGATCTCCAAGAACGAAAACGGAGAGGTCTTCGCGCTATCGCCGATTTGCAAGCATCTTGGCTGTACGATCGCCTGGAACGCGAAGGGCCAGAACGAGTACGATTGCCCGTGTCACGATGCGCGCTACACGAAGGACGGCAAAAACTTGGCAGTCGCCAATACGCCGCTCGACGAGTACGAAGTCAATATCGACGCAGGCTTTGTTTACCTTGGAGCCATTAAACCGAACAGCAGATTCTAAGGAAGGCGGATGACAGATGTTTAAGAATGTGTACAACTGGATTGACGAACGTCTTGACATTACGCCGCTTTGGAGAGACGTGGCAGACCATGAGGTGCCGGAGCACGTTAACCCGGCGCATCACTTCTCGGCCTTCGTATACTGCTTCGGCGGCTTGACGTTCTTTATCACGGTAATCCAGATCCTGTCGGGCATGTTCCTGACGATGTATTACGTGCCGGATATCATCAACGCCTATGCAAGCGTTGACTTCCTGCAGCACCAAGTCGCCTTCGGACAGATCGTCCGCGGCATGCACCACTTCGGCGCGAGCTTGGTCATCGTAATGATGTTCCTACATACGCTTCGTGTATTCTTCACGGGCTCCTACAAGGCGCCTCGCGAGATGAACTGGGTAGTCGGAATGCTGATTTTCTTCATCATGCTGGGCCTGGGCTTCACGGGCTACCTGCTTCCTTGGGACAACAAGGCTTACTACGCAACTAAAGTAGGGGTAGAAATCGCGGCATCCGTACCTTACATCGGTTCGTATATCGCCGACTTCCTGTACGGCGGCGATATCGTAGGCGCGCAGACGCTGACTCGCTTCTTCGCGATTCACGTATTCTTCTTGCCTGGCGCACTTATCGCCATGCTGGCAGCGCATTTCCTGATGATCCGGAAGCAAGGCATTTCAGGACCACTTTAAGCGAAGGAGGGCTAACTTATGGCGCATGGTCATAAATCGAACGAGAAGGTCGTTTATGTCGGCGACTCCAGGGTCAAGAAAGGCAACGGCATCCAGACGCCTCCCGACTATACCTCGTTCCCGGGCAAGTCGGAAGCCTTCATCCCGAACTTCCTGCTTAAGGAATGGATGGTCGGCTGCGTCGTGCTTGTCGGATTCCTGGCATGGACGATCGCGGAGCCTGCTCCGCTCGGTTATCCCGCGGATCCAACGAACACCGCGTTTATCCCGATGCCGGACTGGTACTTCTTGTTCCTGTATCAATTCTTGAAATATCCTTACGTATCCCAAGAATACGTATTGCTCGGCACGATGGGCATACCGGCCATCATGTTCGGCGCATTGCTGCTTGCGCCGTTCTTGGATACGGGCAAAGAACGCCGTTTCTACCGCCGTCCGATCGCATCGTCGCTGATGCTGCTGTCGCTAGCGGCTTGCGTATACTTGACGGTCGTATCTTGGGATCACTACCAGCATATGCTGGAGAAGAACGGCCAAACGCCGGAGCATCACGTGCGGGAAGAGAAAGCGCGCGAAGCTTACGAGCGCGGCGAACCAAGACCGAATCCGCTTAAGAAAGCGGCTGCGATCATCGAAGCCGACGATCCTGCAATGGAGATCGTACAAGCTCAATGCATCGGCTGCCATGCTAACGATCTGAACGGTGCCGTAGGTCCAGCTTTGCTAGGGATCGGTAACCGTTTGAGCAAAGAAGAGATCGCGGAAACGATTACCAAAGGTCGTAACGCGATGCCTGCTTACGAAGGCAATCTGACTGCTGAAGAGATTGATACAATTGCGGTATGGCTCTCAAAGCAGACTCAATAATAAACACGAGAAACCTGATCGGTAACATACGGTCAGGTTTTTTTTGAAAGGAAATGATGTATGGGGACATCCTTGTTTTGGAGCAAGAGCTTTCTGCTGAACCGCCCTTTCTTATGGCTATTGTTTGTCGTTAACCTGCTGGGGACAATCTACGGCTACATCTGGTACGACAGCCAGTTGGAATGGACGGCGGCCAACAAACCGTTGTGGACGATTCCGTTCGTGCCGGATTCGCCTACGGCCAGCTTGTTCTTTACGATGGCGCTGTTGTACCTGTTATTTCCGATCAAACACCCTTCTACATTCGCGCGCGGGGCCAGGGTATGGATTGAAGCGCTGGCCGTCGTATGCTCCGTCAAATACGGCGTGTGGGCCGTAGCGATGATCGTAGCCGGCGCGGCTCAAGGCGACGTATTGAATTGGACGCATTATATGCTGATGGCTTCCCATCTCGCGATGGCCGTCGAAGGTCTCCTTTACTACCGTTTCATGAAAGCAGGTACAGGGGCGTTGGCCGTGGCGCTGGGTTGGCTGCTGCTTAACGATACAGTCGATTATACGCTGAACGTGAATCCTTGGCTGCCGGACGAGCTTGAGGACGACAGAGGCGCCGTAGAGCTGTTTACGTACGGCCTATCGCTCGCAAGCTTCGCCGCGGCTTGGTTTGCCGGACGATTGCGTAAACAAGAAGACAAGTAACAGGCATATGCTTGGCCACTTCCTCATAAGGTTTTTTATGGGGGGATGTCCGTGAAAACGCGAATCGTAGTTCCATTTCTAATCTGTGTCTTCATGACGATCGGCTCGGTAAGCGTCGTATGGGGCGGGTCGGGACCGTCCGCGGCCGCGCTCTTTCCGTTTGCAGACCGGCCATATGAGACGTTATATCGAATGGACGAAACGGGGGCTGCGTTATACGGCGCGGCTAACGCCAACAATAGGCAATTTGCTTATGCGCAAGTGCAGAAGCTGCGGAAGGGTCTTCAGGGCGGGATGGTACGCGCTTACGGAGACGAAAGCGGATGGAAGATGCTTGACGGCGATCTCGCGTCGATTGAAGCCGCGCTTGCCAAAGGCGCGGCCAATACGGAGTGGAGGGAGCCGTCGGCCCGGGTCAGACTGGCGCTGGATGCCGTGGTTGGCGGCAGCGGTTCGTTGTGGTATCAGTACAAGAGATTGTTGCAAGACGACGTGCAATCGATCGGACAAGCTCTCAAACGGAGCACGGACGATCGCGAGGCAGCCGCGGAAGCCGCGTTGGCGCTTCTTGGCAGCATGTCGACCCATGTGAACCGGATTCAGCCCGCGGCGGCCATTAGCGGTCAAGGGCTTCGCATGGACGAGCTTAAGCAGCGAATGGCCTACTCGAAAAAGATGATCGAGCTCACGGGCAATGGCGAGGATTCCGGCGCGGCATCGGGGATGCGAACGGCCTTGCAATCCTTGGAGGGCGCTTCGGCCGCGATAGACAGCATCTTCCGTATGGATAAGGACGCGGATGTCACCGCGATGCCCGTGTTCGCCCCGGCGGCGTCTATCTACACGCTGCAATGGTCATTATTTCTTGGCACGCTGATTTCGGCCATATTGACGTTCGTAGGCTGGCGCAAATACAAGCAGACGCCTTACGGCATCAAGTCGATGAAATAACTTATTCTTCTTTGAAGCCTTCGCCAAGCACGTCATGCACGTCGGCGATGACGATGAACGCCCGGGGATCGATATTGCGAACAATGGATTTGAGGCGGCGCGTTTCATGCCGTCCGACCACGCAATACACGATCTCTTTATTTTGCCCGGAAAAAGCCCCTTTGGCCGGCATTAGCGTGACGCCCCGCTCCAGCTCGATCGTAATCTGGTTCGCGATGGCCGCGCTATGATCCGAGAAGATGGAGAACGCTTTGGCGGAATAGGCGCCATCCTGAATAAAATCGATGATTTTACTGGCGATAAACACGACCACGAGCGTATATAACACCTTTTCCAGCGATATGTACAACATGGATACGCCGATGATGACCGCGTCGAATACGAGGATGATCTGGCCCATGCTGAAGCCGCGCCGGGAAAGGATTCGGGCGATGATATCGATGCCGCCCGTCGTGCCGCCAAAACGGAATACGATACCGAGGCCGGTGCCGAGCGTCGCTCCCGCGTATAACGCGACCAGCATCGTGTCGCTCGTGCTCTCGAAGGGAACAATCCATCCCTGTCTCGTCAAATATTCGAATAAAGCTAAGAAGAGCGATAAGGATACTGTGCCAACAATAGTATACAGCATCTGCGACTTGCCAAGCGCTTTCCAGCCCAGCAGGAACAACGGTATGTTGAGCAGGAGCGTCGTGATCGACAACGGCCAGCCCGCGGCATAATTAAGCAGCACGCCGATGCCGGTTACGCCGCCCTCCATAAGGGAATTGGGAAGCAGAAAGTACTGCAGGCCGAACGCGTAGACGGCGGAGCCTAATAGGATGGGCAAGATCAGCTTGATTTGGGGCAACTTGCGGTTCATGAAGCAAAAAACTCCCTTCGGAATAGTAAGCGGTTATGACTAGTATGTCTTAGATGGCCGCTTCAAAAAACATTGATTTTGGGCGGAGCAATACGGTAACATAGAAAAGAATAGCGAATGCTGGAAAGGAAGCGCGGATCATGACCGAGAAATCGTTGGCGGACATACAGCGAGAGGTAGACGACTATATCTCGCAATTCAAAGAAGGTTATTTCAGCCCGCTCGCGCTGATGGCCCGCATGTCCGAAGAAGTGGGCGAGCTGGCAAGGGAAATCAACCATAAATACGGCGAAAAACCAAAGAAAGCGGACGAAGCGGACAACAGCGTCGAGATGGAGCTCGGAGACATCCTGTTCATCTTATCATGTTTCGCCAATTCGCTCGACATCGATCTCGCCGAGGCGCATAATAAAGTGATGCATAAGTTTAATACGCGCGACGCGGACCGCTGGACGAAGAAATAGCTTCGAACCGTATGGAAGCTCCCGACATATGCTGTACCATCGATCCTGTACAAGGAGGATGGAAAGATGGACGGGGAAAGCTGCATCCGCAAGGCATACGACGATATACTCCGCGGCGACTTCGAAGGCGCGATCCAGTGGTTCGAGCTGGCGATCGTGGCCGATCCGAATAACGCGGGCTATTATCATAAATGCGCAGTCTCCTGCGCTAGAAGCAACAAATGGCTCAAGGCGAAGCAATACGCGGACGTTGCCGGAGAGCTGGAGCCGGACAACGAAGAATACCGGTTCCACGCGCAGTTCGTATATGCCAAGCTGCTCCTGGAAGAAGCGAACGTCCTTCTGGCGTCGGCGCCGCCAAAGCTGTTGGAAGCGGCGGATAAGCTCCAGCAAGCCGTGAAGCTTGATCCCCTTAGCTTCGACGGCTTCTATATGCTTGCGATGATCCGGTTTGCCGAGGGCGATCCGGAGACTGCCCTTGCATATGCCCGGGAAGCGCTGCTGCTGGATCCGCAGCATGCCACCGCGAAACGGCTATTCGCCGATATCAAGCGCAAGCTGCGCAAAAACAAGAAAACGAACCGTTCCACACTTCATAGAGATAAAAGGTAAGGTGATACGCAATGTCAACGGAGCTCATTAAAGTAGCCGTAGTAGGCGCAAGCGGACGGATGGGCCGCGAAGTCGTGAAGATGGTTTTGGAGGACGAGACGCTGCAGCTCGTATCGGCCGTATCCCCCACTTCGGGCCCTGTCGACGCCGCGACCTTCGCGGGCAAGACGAATAGCGGCGTCATCGTAAGCGCGACCTTGGAAGAAGCGCTGGCATCGGCCCAAGCCGACGTGCTCGTCGACTTCTCCGTTCCGCAAGCGGCGTATAGCAACACCAAGACGGCCGTCGAATACGGGGTTCGTCCCGTTATGGGAGTAACCGGTTTTACCCCGGAACAAATCGAAGAGCTGGACGAGCTGTGCAAAAGTCGCGGAATCGGCGGTCTGATCGCGCCAAACTTCTCCATCGGCGCCATCCTGATGATGAAATTCGCCGCGGAAGCCTCCAAATACATGCCGCATGTCGAAATCATCGAATACCATGGCGACCAGAAGCTGGACGCGCCTTCCGGCACGTCGATCAAAACGGCTGAGCTGATCTCCCAGGTTCGCCAGGAGCTGCGCCAAGGAAACCCGAAGGAAGAAGAAATCATCGAAGGGTCGCGAGGCGGCTATTATAACGGCTTCCGGATACATAGCGTTAGATTGCCGGGCGTGTTCGCTCAGCAGGAGGTCATCTTCGGGGGTTACGGACAAACGCTCAAAATACGCCACGACTCGTATGATCGGGCGGGATATATGCCGGGCGTCAACGTCGCGGTGAAAAAGGTCATGCAATATTCGGGCATGATTTACGGTTTTGAACATCTGATGGACTAATAGATCTGTTTCAGCTAGAGAGGGGAACGTCATGCTTAATATCGCTTTTATCGCCCACGATCGCAAAAAAGACGAAATCGTAAATTTCGTAACGGCTTACGAACATGTATTTGTGCCGCACAAGCTCTATTCGACCGGCACGACCGGCATGCGCATCATGGAACAGACCAAATTGTCCATCCATCGCTTTATGTCGGGACCGCTCGGCGGCGATCAACAGATCGGCGCCATGGTCGCGGAGAACGAGATGGATTTGATCATATTCCTCCGCGATCCGCTTATGGCTCAGCCGCATGAGCCCGACATCATCGCTCTGCTCCGCTTGTGCGACGTTCAAGGCATCCCGGTCGCGACCAACATCGCTACGGCGGAGCTGCTCGTGAAGGCCGTGGAACGGGGCGACTTCGCATGGCGGGAGCTCGTCCACAAGTACAAGCCGGGAGTAACCGAATGATGACGGAAATCGATATACTCGTATTCGGCGCGCATGCCGACGATGCGGAGATCGGCATGGGCGGCACCATCGCGAAGCACGCCAATGCCGGTCAGAGGATCGTCATATGCGATTTGACGGAAGCGGAGATGTCATCCAACGGCACCGTGGAGCTGCGTCGGCAAGAAGCCGACGCAGCGGCCGCGGTGCTTGGTCTATACGCCCGTACTAACTTGGGACTTCCCGATCGGGGGCTGGAGCTTTCCCGCGGCCATATGGAACGGGTCGTGGAAGAGATACGCAAATGGCGTCCGAGATACGTATTCGCTCCTTATTGGGTGGATCGCCATCCCGATCATGTGCAAGCCAGCAAGCTGATCGAGGAAGCCGCTTTTAACGCCAAGCTGCGCAATTATATGAAGCCGCTGCCGCCGGTCCAGGTGGAGCAGCTTATTTATTATTATATTAACGATATGGATAACGTCTCGCTTGCGGTGGACGTCTCCGACGTATACGAGCAAAAAAGAGGCGCGCTTCAAGCTTATCGGTCGCAGTTCGGCCTGGCGGGCGGGGCGGATACGGTGGCAACGCCGCTGACCAACGGCTATTTGGAGCGGGTAGAGGCGAGGGACTCGCTATTGGCGCAAGGGCGGGGGTGGGCGTATGCCGAAGGGTTCGCGATTAAGCGGCCGTTTGGCATTTCGAGTTTTTAGGTACAGACCGTAGGGCATACATATAAGTAACGGTTCACATGCGGAGGTGCATCAGACATGACCAGAAAACTAAAAATAGGCATCACTTGTTATCCTACGCTAGGCGGTTCTGGTGTCGTGGCGACGGAGCTCGGGAAGCTTCTTGCCGAACGGGGACATGAAATCCATTTTATTACGCACAGCATTCCGTTCCGATTGGGAAAATTCCATAAAAATATCTTTTTCCACGAAGTAGAGGTTAACGATTATTACGTATTCAAATATCCGCCTTACGATTTATCGCTGGCCAGCAAGATGGCGCAGGTGGCCAAAATGCAGAAGCTCGACGTGCTCCACGTGCATTATGCCATTCCTCATGCCGTAGCCGCTTATTTGGCCAAACAGATGAGCTGCGAAGGACTTAAGACGGTTACGACGCTGCACGGCACCGACATCACGGTTTTGGCTCAGGATGAATCGCTCAAGGATCTGATTCGGCTGGCCATCCATCAAAGCGATGCCGTTACCGCCGTCTCCCAGGATCTTATTCGGGAAACGCGAAGCCTGCTCGATATTACGACGCCGATCGACCTGACTTATAATTTCGTAGACAAACGGGTTTATTATCCGCGCGACGTGGAGTCGCTCCGTCGCGATTTCGCAGCGCCTGACGAAAAAATCATGATGCATATATCCAATTTCCGTCCCGTTAAGCGCGTAAGCGACGTGGTGGATATTTTCGCCAGGGCAGCAAGCAAAACAAAGGCGAAGCTGCTGCTTGTGGGCGAAGGTCCGGAGCAATCCAAAATTCAGTGCAAGGTTCGAAATTTAGGGCTGGAGGACCGCGTGCAGTTCCTCGGCAAGCAAGAGGACGTCGCGCAGGTCATTTCCATGGCGGATGTACTGCTGCTGCCGTCGGAGAAGGAAAGCTTTGGCCTTGTGGCGCTTGAAGCCATGGCATGCGGCGTTCCGACGGTGGGCTCGAACGCCGGCGGAATTCCGGAGCTGGTCACGCATGGAGAAACGGGCTTCCTATCGGATATCGGCAACGTGGAGGAGATGGCCGATAACGCCATCGAGCTGCTTACCAACGAGTCGCTGGCCGCACGTTTCAGAGAGGCTTGCTTGCATAGAGCCCGGTTCGAATTCTGCAACGATTCCGTTACGACGCAATACGAACAAATCTATTACCGGGTATTAGGGATCGAAGCGAAGCTGCCCGAGCCGGTATGCGAATGAACAAGCTTACGCTTACGGCGGCAATGTCGGCGGCATTGCCGTTGATCGGCCGTCTGGAGCAAGCGGGCTTCGAAACTGTATTTGTAGGCGGCGCGGTGAGGGACGCCTTGCTCGGCAAGAAGGTCAAGGATGTCGACATCGCTACGGCCGCGACACCTGGGGAGGTCATGGCGCTTTTTCCTCGCTGCATCCCGACCGGCTTGGCCCACGGAACCGTGACGGTCATGCACGAAGGGGTCCCCTACGAGGTGACGACCTATCGGCAAGAGTCTGAGTATGTCGATTATCGCAAGCCAAGCGCCGTCACGTTCGTTACCGATCTCGACGGCGATCTGTTGCGACGCGACTTCACGGTGAACGCCATGGCTTTAAGAGCGGACGGCAGCATCCATGATCCGTACGGGGGTCTTGCCGATCTGCGGCAAGGCCTCCTGCGCTGCGTGGGAGACGCGGAGGAACGGTTTCGCGAGGATGCCCTGCGAATGGTAAGAGCGGTGCGATTTATCGGCACATACGGCTTCCGGCCGGCATTATCGGCTTGGCGCTCGCTAAGGCGCAATCGAGAGCTCTTGCGGCATGTTGCGATGGAGCGAATTCATGCCGAGCTCGACAAAATGATCGAAAGCGGCGATCCGGGACGATCGCTGGCATGGCTTCATAAGAGCGGCTTGCTCCTGCAGACGAAGGAACCGCTCGCCTTTGTTGACGCGATGCGGCAGCCATCCAAGGCGAACCACGAACTCGGGTTCTTGAGCGCGATTCGCGAGACTGACGTACGATGGGCAGCATTGGCCATCACGCATGAGATCTCTTCCCCGGTTACCCGGGAAACGCTCGAAGCGCTGCGAATGTCGAACAAACGAACCCAAACCATCGTGCCGATCGTTGCTTTGTCCGAGCAAATGGCCGATTGGCTACCGACAGGCGGCCGCGATATATCCGGCGATATCGGGCTATTGGACGAGTCCTTTATGCGCCTGTTGCTGCGATATGGCTTACCGGCCGCTAAGGACTGGCTGAGGATCGAACGGCTGATGGCAAGCCGCGATGCCGCGAGACAACGTCAGACGACCGCGCAAGCATACCTGGATCGTTTCGAGAAATTAATCGAAGGCGCGCCGCTGCTTGCCTTGAAGGAACTGGACGTCAGCGGCGCCGAGCTGGCCGAAGCGCTAGGCAGACCGGCCGGTCCATGGTTAAAGCATTGTCTGGACAGGCTTCTCTTGGAATCCGCGCTAGGACGGATCGACAACAAGAGGGAGGTTCTCGTGCGTCAAGCTGCCGAATGGGAAGACGAGAGGGCGGAATGAGATATGAGCAACGAAGCATTGATTCAATTGTTTCGCGATCATCCGGGCGAATACGTCTCCGGAGCCAAAATGAGCGAAGCGCTTAACGTGAGCCGTACGGCCATCTGGAAATCCATCAAAAAGCTCGAAGGGGCCGGCTTTGAATTCGAAGCGTCGACCAAGCTGGGATACCGGCTGCTCTTCGAACCGGATCCATGGTCCGCGGACCTCGTAGGACGCTTGCTGACGACCAAATCGTTCGGCAGAGCGTTATCCATAGAAGGCGAAGTCGCGTCCACGCAGGACCTGGCGCGCGCGGCGGCAGAGCAGGGAGCTCCCGAAGGATATTTGGTCATCGCGGAGCGGCAGGTGAGCGGCCGTGGAAGAATGGGGCGCTCCTGGGTATCTCCATACGGCAAAGGGATCTGGATGAGCATGGTGCTGCGGCCGGAGGTGCCCATCCATTGCGCCCCCCAGCTTACGCTGCTTACAGCCGTGGCGTTATGCCGGAGCTTGCGACGCGTCACGGGATTGCCGATCGGCATTAAATGGCCCAACGACTTGCTTGTCGGCGACCGCAAAATTAGCGGAATCTTGCTGGAGTCCGCGGCGGAAGACGAGCGTCTGAAGTACATCGTGGCGGGAATCGGCATCAGCGTCAACCTGACGGAGGCCGATTATCCCGAGGAGGTGCTCGCGAAAGCCGTATCGCTTCGCGTGGCCGCGGGCCGCGTGCTTAATCGCACCGAAATGATCGCCGATTTCCTGTCGGAGTGGGAGCAATTGTACGAGCTGTTCTTGAAGGAGGGCTTCCGTCCCATCGCGACGTTATGGGAATCCATGGCCGTCTCGCTTGGCCGGAAAGTGAAGCTGACGACGCCTCAAGGCGAATTGACGGGCATCCCGGAATCGTTGGACGACAGCGGCGCGATTAGAGTACGCCGAGACGACGGAAGCCTTGTCACGATCTTTTCGGCGGAGATGGGAGAGCCGTTAGCTTCCAAATGATCGTCATCATGAGAAGCGCCGTTTACGGCTGTTCGTTTTTTTGGTAAAATGGAGGCATCGGGCAGCATTCTTTCATGAAGCTGCACCGGTGCGGAAGGTCAGCGATACTCCAATGATTTGAAACTGACAATGATTGGGATGCGCACTCTGCTCTGAGCCGTTAAGGACCGAGACAGAAGGAAGCATGACAAGCACGAATTTCCTTTTCTCATCGGCAACCTTTTTAGCGGCGGCTAAAAGGTTTTTTTGTGTTCACAATAGCCATAAAGGGGATGAAACCGATGAGGAAACGACTGACAATTTCCGGTCTTCAGAAGATGAAGCGGGAGCGCAACGCGATTTCCATGGTGACAGCTTACGATTATCCGTCCGCCAAGCTGGCGGAAGAAGCAGGCATCGACACGATACTGGTAGGAGATTCGCTCGGCAATGTCGTGCTTGGCTACGAGACGACGATACCGGTTACGATCGACGATATTGTATATCATGCGCGGGCTGTCGCGAGAGCGGCGACCCACACGTTTATAATAGCCGACATGCCGTTTATGACATATGGCGCAAGCCGTGAAGCGACGCTAACGAATGCGGCCCGAATCATGCAGCAAGGCGGCGCTCAGGCCGTCAAGCTGGAGGGCGGCACGGAGATTGCCGCCGACGTCGAGGCTTTGGTCAAGGCCGGCATACCCGTAATGGGCCATATCGGACTTACGCCGCAGTCCGTTCACCAGCTTAGCGGCTACAAGGTGCAGGGCAAGCTTGACAAAGACGCGGAGCGCTTGATGAAGGATGCTCTCGCGCTAGAGCAAGCCGGCGCGTTCGCCATCGTGCTGGAGCTCCTTACAGAACCGCTCGCAGCGGCGATTACCGATGCGCTCTCCATTCCGACGATAGGAATCGGAGCAGGCAGAGCCTGCGACGGACAAGTGCTGGTGTATCATGATCTTTTGCAATACGCATCGCCGTATTTCGAGAAAAAATTCGTTAAAACGTATGCCGATATCGGTAGCACGGTGCGACAAGCCATCGAAGCTTACGTGGCAGACGTGAAAGGCGGCGCATTTCCCGCGGAGGAGCATACGTTCCAGCCGCAATCGGAAACGCGGACAGCCGATACGCTGTACGGAGGATCTAGCGCGCAGGCAACCGGGCTTATAAGCCAGGAGCAAGCCGCGAAGCCTGACGAGCAGAAGGCTCCCCAGAAGGGAGTTCAATACACATGATCGTATGCCGAACTAAATCAGAGCTTAAACAAGCGATTTTGGAGCTTGCGACCGCAAACAAAACCCTCGGTTTCGTGCCGACGATGGGGTATTTGCACGAAGGACACGCGAGCCTGCTCCGGCAAGCGAGAGCGGCAAACGACGTTACGGCGCTCAGCATATTCGTTAATCCGCTTCAGTTCGGACCGAACGAGGACCTGGACCGTTATCCAAGGGACGAAGACCGCGATCTGGCGATCGCTTCCGAATGCGACGTCGACATCGTTTTTATGCCTTCGGTGCAGGAAATGTATCCGGCCAAACCGCTCACGAAGGTTATCGTCCACGAAGTGACCGAGCGCCTTTGCGGAGCATCCAGGCCTGGGCATTTCGACGGCGTTGGCACCGTCGTTAGCAAGCTGTTTCATCTCTTCAGGCCGAATAGAGCCTATTTTGGCATGAAGGACGCGCAGCAGGTAGCCGTGATCGAACAGATGGTCCAAGATCTCGAATTCGACGTGGAGATCGTCCGTTGTCCCACGGTCAGAGAGCCTGACGGACTAGCGCTAAGCTCCAGAAATGTTTTTCTGACCGCCGAACAGCGGGAACAAGCCGTCAAACTGTCGCAAGCCTTGAATCAAGTCAAAGAATGGGCGGAACAGCCGGGCATGACGGCAGGAGACCTGAAACGGAACGTGATAGCCTGCATTGAACAAGCCGATCAAGCCCAAATCGATTACGTCGAATGGTTGACTTATCCTCGTTTGTCTACCGTGGAAGAGACTTCTACGGCTTCGGATTGGCAGGGGACGATGATCATGGCGCTGGCCGTCAAATTCGGCGCGACCCGATTGATCGATAATCTAGTAATGAGATGCGAGCTACCTAGCGGAGGTGGAGAACAATGATTAGAACGATGATGAAATCCAAGCTGCACCGGGCAACCGTAACGGAAGCGAATCTGAACTACGTCGGAAGCATCACGATCGACGAAGATTTGATGGATGCGGCCGATTTGCTGGAAAACGAGAAGGTCCAGATCGTAAACAACAACAACGGCGCGAGGTTTGAGACTTACGTCATCACGGGTCCGCGCGGCTCGGGCGTCATCTGCCTCAACGGCGCGGCCGCGAGACAAGTACAGCCCGGAGATAAGGTCATTATTATTTCGTACGCGGCGATGACGACCGAAGAAGCGCGCGCGCACAAGCCGATCGTAACCATACTTGACGAAGCCAACAAGCCGGTCAAGCTGTTGACCGAAGAATTGCACGCCACTATCATGTAAGCACCCGGATTTGTTAGTGGCTCGTTTATGTAACGGCTGGCATGCCGTATGAAAAGCCCCGTTCAAACAAAAAATGACCGTATCACTCCTTAACTCCAAAGCGAAGGCGGGATGCGGTATGATACAGCATATGTTCACTTCGATGAACGAGTGGCTAGACGGCATCAAAGAACGTTACCAATCGGCCACCGATCAGGAACGGGGGTTGTACCAGGATCAATTGCGCGAGCTCAAAAAGGTGAGCGACGCCTTTATCGAAGAGTGGCTGCAATTCGAGGAAAAGTTTACCGACTTTCAGGACGAGTGCGGTCCCATCGATTTCGGCGGCTCGTCGCCAAGCGAAGGTTCCGCCGTTACGGCTGCTCCGTGCCACCAGACTGCGGATTCGGCAGCTATGGCGGCGAGCTATCCCATAACGATCAGCGAGAAGAAGCAGACATGCAGCTACGGCGATCTGGAAGTGCCAGAGGCAGCGGAGGCGCTTGTGTACAAAGGGCAAGGCTATTATAAATTATTTATGTTCGCCGAAGCCGCCAAGCTGTTCCACGAAGCCGTCGACGTCGCTCCGGATTGTAATTTAGCCCGGTTGTTTCTTGGCATGAGCCTGATGCATCAGCAGAGCTGGAACGAAGCCCAGCGCCACTTCCAGCTGCTGGTCGTGTTGTCGGACTTTCCGAAATGGGTCGCTTTAGGATATAATGCCCTTGGGTGCATCCATGCGGTCCAGATGAACATGGCGCATGCGGAGAAGCTGTTTCGCAAAGCCTACGAGGTATATCCAAGCTTCACGGACTCCTTATCGAATTTAAAATCATGCCAGGAATCGCCTGGGCAATTATCTTTATATTTTGGAAGCACGGAGCTGTGCTGTTTGTGAGAGGGTCGGGGATGAATGAAATACGCAGTACTGGATTTGGAAACGACGGGGCATAGCTCGGAGGACGATATCATTCAAGTTGGCGTAGTCATCGTCTCGGACGACATGGAGATCGTCGATACTTTCAGTTCGTTCGTAAAGCCGACCGTGCCGATCCCGCCGTTCATTACGCAATTAACGGGCATTGCGGAAGAGACGGTAGCGGACGCGCCGGAGCTTAGCGACGTCTTGCTTCGGCTCATTCCATTGCTCGACGATGCCGTATTGGTCGCCCATAACGTGGGCTTCGATGCCGGATTCCTTAATCAATCGCTTGAGCGTTGCGGTTACTTCCCGTTTACGGGTAGCCGGCTGGATACGATCGAGCTATTGCGGATTCTATATCCTTCCATTACGACTTATCAATTGGGCGCGGTCGCGGAGCTGTTCGGCATCACGCACGAGCACCATCACCGCGCGGACAGCGACGCGCTTGCGACCGCCCATATTTTCATCGAAGCCGTCAATAAGCTTCGCTCCTTGCCGCTGCTTACCGTGCAGCGGCTCGTTGCGTTAATCGATGAATCAAAGGATCTTCACGGATTTTTGCGCCGTCATTTGACGCATATGGAGCAGACTGTCGTATTCGAATCGAACGAATTTCATTATTACCGTCAATTCGCTTTAAAGGCAGGAGAATGGAACGAAGAACAGCCAGCCCGTCAAGACAAGGAGGAGGAGACCATCCCCTCCGATATGTCATTTGATCAGTATTTGGGAGCCGTTCGAGCCAAATTTCAAGAGCGCTTTCAGGACTACGAGGAGCGCGAGCCGCAGACGCAAATGTTTCATCACGTGTATGAGGCATTGGCTTCGGATCGGCATCTCATGATCGAAGCGGGAACGGGGACGGGCAAATCGCTCGGCTATCTCATTCCGGCCATGTATTACGGCGTCAAGAACGGCAGCAAGATCGTGGTCAGCACGCATACGATCAATCTGCAAGAACAGCTTAGAGGGCGGGATCTGCCCTTGCTCGCCGATGTTCTTCCTTTCCCCGTGAGGGCAAGCATCTTCAAGGGCAGAGGCAATTACTTATGCATGCGCAAATTCGAAGGCAAGGTCAATACGAGAGACATGGCATCGCCCGCCGAGGACGCGATTACGGCATCGCAGATGGTGATCTGGTTGGGCGAGACGGAGACCGGGGATCAGGAGGAGCTTAATCTCGGCAGCCGGGGCGCCGACTTCTGGTCCACCGTGTCCAGCGACGCGGACTCTTGCCTTAACAGAGCTTGTCCGTGGTTCAAACGCTGCTATTACCATCGGGCGAAGCACGAAGCGAATATCGCGGACGTGACCATTACGAACCACTCGCTGCTCTTTACCGACGTTCAAGCCGATCATCGTCTATTGCCCGCATATTCGCATCTAATTATCGACGAAGCGCATCATGTGGAGGAAGTCGCGGGCAAGCATCTTGGAATGAACGTTAATTATTTCTCTTTGGTGCAGACGGTTAGCCGGTTGTTCAAGGACAATCGGAGCGGGCTGCTCCCAACGCTGCGGGCCAAGCTGCAGGAGGAGGGCGACGATCACGTCCAGTCTTGGACGGAGACGATCGATACGATCATTCCGATCTTCCAGAATATCAAGGAGCATTGGGATAAGCTGTTCGAGCTGTTGTACGGCTTGGCTGGAGACAGCGTGGAAGGGGGCGGCGAGACGGGCGCGAGCGTGCGCAGATTGCAGCCGTCCGACTTGCCGGCGGGTTGGGAAGACGCCGCGAACGTCGAGAACAATATCCATGTGGAATTGGCGCGCGTTATCAAAACGGTCGAAAAGCTGATGAATGACGTCAAGGACCGGGTCGACGAGCTTGCGGTGCAAGCCGCGCTTACGGATCTTAACGGCGCCGTCCGCGATCTGACCCGCGTAAAGGACGAGCTACGCTTATTTATGAAGCTGGAGCAGCCGAGCTTCGTCTTTTGGATCGAAGCAAGCCCGGTTTACCGATACCGGTCGATCCAATTGTACGCGGCGCCGGTCGATGTCAGCGAACAGCTGCAGAAGCATTTCTTCGACGCCAAGGACAGCATTATTATGACTTCCGCTACTTTGACGGTCCAGAAGTCGTTCCAATATGCGGAGGAGCAGCTCGGACTTGCCGGCTACGAAGCCACGGGCAAGCTGAAGTCGGTGCTGTTGCCATCCCCGTTCCGATACAGGGAGCAAGCTCTTGTGATGGTGCCTCGCGACTTCCCGGTCGTCAAAGGAGCCTCCGTAGACGGCGCTTATCTGATCAAGCTTGCGGACTCGCTGGTGAATGCCGCGCTCGAAACGAAAGGCCGCATGCTCGTTTTGTTTACGTCCTATAAGATGCTCAAGCAAGTGTACGAGCTGATGAAGGACGGATTGACGGCGGGCGGCATCGGGCTGCTCGGGCAAGGAATCGACAGCAGCAACCGCACCAAGCTGACGAGACGGTTCTTGCAGCAGCCGGAGACGGTGCTGCTCGGCACCAGCAGCTTCTGGGAAGGCGTAGACATCCCTGGCGAAGCGCTCACTTGTCTCGCCATCGTAAGGCTTCCTTTCCAACCGCCGAATCATCCGTTGCAGGAGGCCAAAGCGGAGCTTCTCCAGCGGCAGAAACAAAATCCGTTCATGAAGCTTTCCATCCCGCAAGCCGTTATCCGCTTTAAGCAGGGCTTCGGCCGGCTCGTTCGTACCTCGCAGGACAAAGGGATCGTCATCATTTACGACACGCGAGTCATCGACGCCTATTACGGCAAACATTTCCTGTATTCGCTGCCCGGACCCAAGATCGAGACGATGTTCACGGATCAGATGGTGGCGAGAATGAGGGAATGGCTGGCTGCGGAGGATGAAATCGACGCGGGCGGATCGTCAGAAGGACAAGAGGCAACGAAGGGGGCTACTACGTGAAGCATGCTAAAATATCCGAAGCGGTCGTGCGCCGGCTTCCCATCTATCTGCAAGTGTTGAACGAGCTTAACAGCCGCGAAATTCAAACGGTATCCTCGCAGGAGCTCGGCGTCAAGCTGGATCTCAACCCGGCGCAAATCCGCAAGGATCTTGCTTATTTCGGCGAATTCGGCCGCAAGGGAATCGGTTATGACGTCGTGTATTTGATCGAAATCATCCGTCAGATCCTGAAGGTCAACCAAACGATTAAGGTCGCGTTGGTGGGAGCGGGCAATCTCGGGCATGCCTTATGCAATTACAACAAGTATTCCAAGGACAACATGAAGATCACTGCTGTATTCGACGATCATCCCGGCAAGATCGGCACGAATATCAATAATCTCGTCGTCCAGCCGATGAGCGAGCTGCCCGCGACGATCGCGGAGCAAAACATTCGGATCGGCATTATTACGGTGCCCGCGTTCGAAGCGCAGAACGTGGCGAATCAATTCGTGACCGCCGGCGTAGAGGGCATATTGAACTTCGCGCCGGCCATACTCCGCGTCCCCGACGAGGTTCGCATCCATCATGCCGATTTCACGAGAGAATTGTTAAGCTTGGCCTATTATTTGAATCATGAAGGAGAAGACACGGATGAACCAGCTTTGGATTAGAAACGGACTATTCGTAACCATGGACGACAGCGCGCCGGTCATAAAAGGGCATATGGTCATAACGGACGATCAAATTACATACATCGGCGAGCAAGAGCCGCAAAACCTTTCCGGCCAAGTCCAGAAGATGGACGGCAAAGGCTTGGCGTTTATGCCGGGCCTTATTAACGCGCACGGGCACGCTGCCATGTCGCTGCTCCGGGGTTATTCGGACGATCAAACGTTGCAGGTATGGCTGGAGCAAAAGATGTGGCCGATGGAAGGCCGCTATGTCGCGTCGGACACGAGAGCCGGCACGGCCCTTGCCATTGTCGAAATGCTGCGTTCGGGCACGACGACCTTCCTCGATATGTACGACCGGATGGACGAGGTCGCCAAAGTGACGGAGCAATCCGGCATCCGAGGCGTGCTCATGCGCGGCGCCATCGGTCTCTGCTCGGAGCAGGAGCAGAAGGCCAAGCTGGAAGAAGCAATAGCCTTCGCGCTTGAATGGAACGGCAAGGCCGACGGACGAATTACGACGATGTTGTCTCCGCATGCTCCGTATACGTGTCCGCCCGCATTTATCGAAAAGTTCGTGCAGGCGGCTCATGATCACTCGCTTGCGCTTCATACGCATATGTCCGAAACGCTCCGCGAGGTCGAACAAAACGTGCGGGATTACGGCGTTCGTCCCGCGGAGCATCTGCATCGGCTCGGATTTTTCTCGCGGCCGGCGCTGGTCGCGCATGCCGTGCATTTGAACGACGAGGAAATCGCCATGCTTGCTCAGTACGACGTATCCGTTGCCCACAATCCCGTCAGCAACCTGAAGCTGGCAAGCGGGGTCGCGCGCCTGCCCGAGATGCTGCAGGCCGGCATCAGGATCGCGCTCGGCACGGACAGCGCGGCGAGCAACAACAATTTGGATTTGTTTCAAGAGATTACGATGGCCGCTTTGCTGCACAAAGGTGTCTCGGGCGATCCTACGGCCATCCCGGCCTATCAAGCGCTCAAGCTCGGCACGTCGTCCGGAGCCGCGGCCCTTTGGAAGTCTCGCGAAATCGGGATGCTGAAGTCCGGCATGAAGGCGGATATGATCGCGATCGACATCGATCAACCGCAATTTTACCCTCTTACCGATATCGTCTCCCATCTTGTATACGCGGGCAACGGCAGAGACGTGCGGCATGTATGGGTAAACGGCCGGCAAGTCGTCGCGAGCGGCTCATGCACCTTGCTCGACGAAGAAAAAATCCGCCGGGAGGCGCAAGCCAGCTTCGAGCGGCTGCTTAACGGCTAATGAGGGCGATCGAGAAAAAGAGGCGTTCGTTCATGACGCCGGCCAAGTGGCTGTGGATCGCAGTTGCCGCGGTGATCACCTTTCTGATCTGGTTAGGCCTCTATTACAGGGATATCCAAATTCCGCATTGGGATGCGGAAGGCGAGGCCCGGGCCAAATTCATCGCAAGCGGCGAGCTCGAAACGGTAGAGCGCATCCACAAACACGTGTGGGACGATACCGTATGGGTAGGATTCGGCGCCGGCGAAGGGGACGCGGCCAAATTCGTGTTTCTGAAGAGCGATCAAACGACCGTAAGCGTCGATGCGTCGAAGGTCCTGCCGGACGACGAGCTAAAGGCCAAGTTTCGCGCAAGCCGGCCGGATGCGAAGCTGATTCGTCTGCAGCCCGGTATGTTCGCCGGCGCGCCTGCTTGGGAAGTCTATTACGAATCGACCGTAGACGGCAAATCCTATCAATATTACGATTTCTACAGCTTCGACGACGAAGGGAAGCTGCTGGAAACGTACCTGCTTCCGGCATAGCAGACAACATGCCGCATTCGAAAAGGGACCTTGCTGGTCCCTTTTCCTGTTTTTACACCCTAAAAAAAGCGAATAACTATGATATACTATCGTATAGCGAAGTTGATATACTCAATCGACAAATTAAATATAAATGGAGGGGTTCGGACGATGAGAAAACCACGCGTATTGCCGCTTGCGATTACCGTAGTAGCTACAGCCGCGCTGTTATTCGGCGGTTTCGCGCTTTATAAGCAATTTGCGGTAGCGGCGCCGCTTACGGAGAAGCTGGAAGCTATGCCCGGCGTCGTGGAAGCTTCAAAGCCCGATATCGGCCAAAAGGATCTTCAAGTGAAGCTGCAGCTGTCGAATGACGCCAGCCTTCGGGAAACGTACGGGGAAGCGGCCAAACAAGCTGCCGAAGCCGCGGGCAACCGCAAGGTGACGATTCAGGTCGAAGGCGAGTCGAACGATACATTGGAGCAGCTGTGGTACAGCGCCATGTTCGACGTGGCCGAGGCGATGGAGACAAAGGCTTACTCCGCTATTCCGGCGGCGATGGAAAAAACGGCGGAGACGGTCGAAGGCGTGACGACGGTTACGGAGATGGACGAGCATAACGTCTATATTACGATTAGATCGGAGCAAGAAGGAGCAGCCAAGTACGTCGTGCTGCCGCGTATCGCGAACCAATTGGAGGTGTGGTAATGCGCAAATACGGACTCGAGATCGGAATCGGCATTGTCGTCGTAACGCTCGTATTCCTGCAAACCTTGGGCTTGAACGTGCTGCCTTTCGTGATGCTCGCGGCCATAGCGGGCGGGCTGCTCTATGTATCCAGAGGCAAGGGGAAGATGACCGCCATGACGGGCGGCGGGGGACGGAAGGCCGTCAAGCCGTCCTCCTTTACCTTCGAACAGATCGGGGGACAAGAGAGGGCCAAACAAGAGCTGGTAGAAGCTCTCGACTTTCTGGTCAAGAAGGAGCAGATCGAGAAGCTGGGCATTCGGCCGCTGAAGGGCATCCTGCTCGCGGGTCCTCCGGGAACGGGTAAAACCTTGCTCGCCAAAGCAGCCGCGCAATATACCGATTCCGTGTATTTGGCTGCGTCCGGCAGCGAATTCGTCGAGATGTACGTTGGCGTGGGCGCCGGGCGAATTCGCGATTTGTTCAAGGAAGCGCGCGCCAAGGCGAAAAAAGAAAAAAAATCGAGCGCCGTCATTTTCATTGACGAAATCGAGGTCATCGGAGGCAAACGCGACGGCGGACAGCATCGCGAATACGATCAGACTCTCAACCAGCTCTTGACGGAGATGGACGGCATCCATGCGAACGAATCGCCGCGAATCTTGATTATAGCCGCGACGAACCGTAAAGAGATGCTCGACGGCGCTTTGCTTCGCCCCGGGCGTTTCGACCGCCATATCGGCGTAGAGCTTCCGGACAAAAAGGGCCGTCTGCATATTCTTCGCATCCACGCAGCCAACAAGCCGATCGATGCCTCGGTCGATTTGAACGGCATCGCGGAGCAGACCTACAGCTTCTCCGGCGCGCAGCTGGAGTCGGTCATGAACGAAGCCGCGATCTATGCCATGCGGGACAACGCGGACTCGTTAACCTCGAGCCATCTTCATATGGCGATCGATAAAGTGATGCTGGGCGAAAAAACGGATAAGGAAACGTCCGCGGAGGAGAGAAAGAGAGTCGCTTTGCACGAGCTTGGGCACGCGATCATGGCCGAGCTCGTTCGTCCCGGCAGCGTCTCGCAGGTCGCTTTATCCCCTCGCGGCGGCGCGCTCGGCTATGTGCGCCATCAACCGCAGCAGGATCAGTATTTGTATACGACCGGGTTTCTGCACGGCCAAATCATGATCGCGCTGGGCGGGGCCGCCGCCGAAGAAATGTTCTACGGGGAGCGGAGCACGGGTTCCCGCGGCGACTTCGACCAAGCGGTCGGCATCGTCAAGACGCTTGTTGAATCCGGCCTGACGGACGCCGGCATTATCGACGGCTCCATGATGACGCCGGAGAAGTGGTCCGAGATTACGGCGGAAATCCTGAACTCGCTTATGGCCAAAACCAAAGAGATGCTGGAATCTCGGCGTGGAGTGTTCGAGCATGCGCTGCAGACGCTGCTCGACGAAGAGAACGTCGGCGGAGACGATTTCAGAGCGCTGCTTTCCAGCTATAACGCGGCATAACGAATATTACAATTTGAAGGCGAACCTCGCGTTCGCCTTCTTTTTTGACTAAAATTAGTTATAATAAGAGTGTATGATCAACCTAGAAGGAGCAATTGCATCGCATGATTAAGAAAGTTGGCGTTATTGGAATTGGAACGATGGGTCAAGGCATTGCGGAGATGCTTGCCGCCAAGGGCCTCGACGTCCTCGTCATGGAGCAATCGGCAGAACGATTGTCCTACGGACTTCAGATGATCGAGATTAGCCTGGACAAGCAGATCGAGAAATGGGCGCTGACCGGCACCGAGAAAAAACTGATTTTGTCGAGGGTGAAGGCGGTGTCCGCTTACGAAGAGCTGGCGGATTGCGAGCTGGTCATCGAGACGATCACGGAGGAGCTCGATGCCAAAAAGGAAGTGTTCCGCAAGCTGGACGCCATCTGCGGCGAAGGTACGATATTGGCAAGCAACACGTCTACGCTCAGCTTGACCGAGTTGGCCAGCGTGACGGCCATGCCGCAGCGCGTCATCGGTCTTCATTTCATATATCCCGTATTCAAAATCGATCTCGTGGAGATCGTCCGCGGTCTCAAGACGTCGGAGGAGACGTTCTCCCAGACCAAATATTTCGTTGAAGAAGTGATTCAGAAAAAAGGCGTCATGGTATTCGAATCCCCGGGCTTCGTGACGACCCGATTGATATGTTTGTTCATCAACGAAGCGCTGCACGTGCTGGAGGAAGGCGTTGCTTCGGCGGCGGATATCGATAGCGCGATGCGTATCGGATATTCGTTCCAGCACGGCCCCTTCGAGATGGCGGACCGCTTCGGGCTGGATTCCGTATTGGCCGCGCTCGAACGTATGTTCCGCGAATACGGCGAGCTGAAGTACCGTCCTTCCATCGTGCTTAAGAAGATGGTCCGCGGCGGCCATCTCGGCGTGAAGTCGGGCATCGGATTTTTCCACTACGATAAGGACGGAGATCGAATTTCATGAAGGTACTCGTGATTAACGCCGGCAGCTCATCGCTGAAATACCAGCTTTACAATATGACGGACGAATCGGTGCTCGCGAGCGGGCGAGTGGAGAGAATCGGCATGGATTCCTCCATCGTGACCCACGAGCCGGCCGATAAGCCGGAAGCGCGCGACGTCAGCGAAATTCTGGATCATGTGACGGCGGTCAAACGGGTTATCGACATGCTGATTCACCCGACGCACGGGGTGCTCTCGTCCATGGACGAGATCGACGCGGTGGGCCATCGGATCGTGCACGGCGGCGAAGCGTTTAAGCATTCGGTCATCGTCACGCTCGAAGTGAAAGCGGAGATCAAACGATTGTTCGATTTGGCGCCGCTCCACAATCCCGCGCACATGATGGGCATCAACGCGGTTGACGCGAACATGCCCGGCATTCCCCAGGTCGTCGTGTTCGACACGGCGTTTCATCAGACGATGCCGGAGACGTCGTATCTGTACCCTATACCGAAAGTGCTGTACCGCAGGCACAAGATTCGCCGGTACGGCTTCCACGGCACGTCCCACTCCTACGTCAGCGAAGCAGCGGCGCGTTTCTTGAACAAGCCGCTTGAATCGCTGAAGATGGTCACTTGCCATATCGGCAACGGCGCCAGCTGCGCCGCGATCATGGACGGCAAGACGCTGGATACCAGCATGGGGATGACGCCCCTGGAAGGTTTGATGATGGGAACGCGCAGCGGCGACATCGATCCCGCCATCGTGCCGTTTGTCATGAACAAGGAAGAACTGACGCTGAACGAAGTCAACTCCATGTTGAACAAGCATAGCGGCATGCAGGCGATATCCGGGCTCAGCAGCGACATGCGCGAGGTCGAAGAAGCGATTTCGGGCGGCGATGCCAACGCGAAGCTGGCGTTCGATATGTACGTCTACCGGCTCAAAAAATATATCGGCGCATATGCCGCCGCGATGAACGGCATCGACGTGCTGCTGTTTACGGCGGGCGTAGGCGAGAACTCCGCGACGCTGCGCAAGGCGGTATGCGACGGCATCACGTTCTTGGGGCTCGAGCTAGACGATGCGCTTAATGCCGAACGCAAGAAGACGGCCCGAGATATTTCGACTACGAACTCTCGGGTCAAGGTGCTCGTGGTGCCGACCAACGAAGAATTGTTGATCGCGAGAGATACGTATCATCTAGCCCGAAAATAGATCTTTCAAGACTGATGCCGCCCTTGCCGGGGCGGCGTCAGCCATTTCACGTTGGGGAGAGACGATAAACATGAGCGACGAGCTATGGAAGGCCTATGCGCACGGGTGGTCCGCGGCGATGTCGGAGGGCGGCGTGTTCCTTCCGCACGCGCTGCTTCGTACGGCGGGAGGCTTGGGGCTTAAGGAGATGGATACGTTATTGCTCCTGCACCTCATGTCGTTCGCGCAGGGAGACGGGATGGATTTCCCGACGATGGAGCAGCTTGCGGAGCGGATGGGGACGTCGCCGCGAACCGTTAGCGAGCGGATAAGCAGGCTCATCAAGGACGGCTTCCTGACTATCGACGATTACGTCGACGGGGACACGGGCATGCAAGCGGAGCGATACAACTGGACGGGATGGCTGATGAAAGCCGCGGAGAAAGCGGCGGAAGAAAAAAGATCGTCCAAGAAGGGCGAACGTCAATCCCCGCCAGTCCGCGCGAAGGCGCCGTCATCCGACCTGTTCTCGACCTTCGAGCAGGAATTCGGCCGGCTGCTGTCTCCATACGAATGCGAGACGATCAGCGGCTGGCTCGACCAGGACCGTTACACGGAAGAGATCATTCTGTTCGCGCTCAAAGAGGCGGTTTTCGCCGGCAAGCTGAATCTCCGGTACATCGACCGGATACTCATCGAATGGGCGCGCAACCGGATCACAAACGCGGACGAAGCGCGAGCTCGCAACGAACGGTTTTACGGCGGGCGCAATTGACCCCATAGAAACACAAAAAATAACCCGGATCCGCGCGGACCTGTAAGTCTGCGCCGGATACCGGGTTTTTGGTTCTAATCGTCTATATTTGGCGTCAGTCGCGGCGACCGTGCTTTAGCAGCTCCCAGCGGTAGACGTATTCGAAAATAAATTCGAACGCCTCCAGATGGCGTTTCGCCTCGAACGCATTGGCTCCCCAAGCGTATATGCCGTGCTTGCGAAGCAGGATTCCCGGGATGCGATCCGTCAAGCGCTCCGTGATCTCGGGCACGATGGACGGGATATGGGCGAAGTTGGATACGATCGGAATGTCGATATGCGCTTCCTCGTCCCAAATGTTAAAGCCTTTGATCAGCTCCACGCCGTCTACCGGCACCGACTTGCGGTCCCAGAAATATTCGGAAATGACGCTATTAAAGACGGTATGCACATGGAAGATGGCTCCGGCGCCGGTCAGGCGATAAATCTCGCAGTGGATCAGCGTCTCCGCGGATGGCTTAAGCGAAGTAGCTTCGCATGGCTTACCGTCCTGATCGACGAACAAATAATCCTCCGGCGTGTGCTTCGTCTTGTCCTTGCCGCTCGCCGTTATGGCGAAATGGAATTGCTCCGGCGAATGATCGCCGACGCGAACGGATAAATTGCCGCTCGTGCCGGGGAACCAGCCGCGCGAGGCGAACAGCTCCTTGACTTCGCGAAGCTCCGCGAGCGCGCTTTGTTTTTGTTCCGTGCGAATGGATGAGAAGGTCATTTCGTCAGGATCCTTTCTGCTCCGCTTTCATGGCGGAGATAATATCGTGAAACGTCTCGAACCTCGTGTGGGCAAGTCCGAGCTCTTCGCATTTGACGGTCAAGTGGGAGCGGGAATAAACGGCATCGGCCAGCTTGGCGCCCTCGAAGTCCGTAACGCTGTCCCCGATGATGATACGCTCGTATTCGTCCGGGGAGAAGCGGCGCATGATCGTCGTCTTGCACATGCCGCAATCGTTAGTGCAATGACCGTCGCAAGGGTTAGGCCACAGGATCTCGATCACATCGCCGCCGAAGTCGCTGCCGTTGCAATAGATATGATCGCGCGGGATGTCGAACGGCTCCAGAACGGGATAGACAAAAAAGTCGATGCCGCCGCTCGTGACGTAGAAGTCGATATCGTTTTCCTTGCAAAATGCCAGAAATTCGGGAAAGCCCGCGCGAATTCGCGCGTTGGAAATGCCGAAATCGACCACTTCGCGTTCCAGCGTCGAGGGGAGGAGGCGGAACAATTGTCCGACGCCTTCCTTGACCGAAATCTCCGTCGATATCGTTCTCGTCGCGATGTCTTCCCAGCCTGCGGGATTAAAATGTTTGATGATGGCGATGATATTGTCGTTTTCGGTAATCGTGCCGTCAAAGTCGCAGAATACGATGCGTTTCTTGGTTGTCGTTTCTTGTGTCATGCTTCTCTAATCCCCCATGCCGAGATGGCTGCAGCAAGCGCTTCTTGGCCAGGCTGCGCAGCGGCCTGCCGCAGCGGCGTCCCCGCAAGGGTCGCGTCGATCGCCTGGCGGAAGGCTTGTCCGCCCGCAGCCGTGCCCATCGGATGACCGTGGATGCCGCCTCCCGCGTTCACTACGACATCGGTGCCGAAGTCCTGCAGAATAAGCGGAACGAGTCCGGGATGAATGCCCGCGGACGGTACGGGGAACGAGGCTTTAAGACCGTGGAGCGGCTGCAGCAGCGCATCCTTGACGGCCAGATTCTCGGCCTTCGGCATCACGACGGAGCCGTACGGCGAAGGGAACAAAGCAAGATCGGCGCCGGCCAGCCTCATGAGCTTGCCGAGAAGCAGGGATGCCGATATGCCGTAATGCGGCGACGGGTACATGGCGCCCGCCATGGCGGGATGCGCGGCGATCGGCACGTTGATGTTAGGATCGCTGCTGAGCTCATGCAGCACGTCGTAGCCGTAAGCCAGCACGTTAAAGAGCAAGGCGTTGGCGCCGGCGGAGATCGCTTTGCGCGCGTTAGCGGCAAGCTGGGAGGTCGGCCCCGTCAAGTTGACGGCGTAGAGCAGCTTCTGGCCCGTCTCCTCCGATGCTTGCCTTGCGGCTTCCATGCAAGTCTCCACGCGTCTCTCCAGCGGCGTGAGCGGATTCTCGAACAAAATTTCGTCATCCTTGATGAGATCGACTCCGCCGAGCGCTTGCTTATAAAATTGGTCGCGCAAGCCGGCAAGGTCGTGGCCGACGACCGATTTGAAGATGCTCATCAAAAGCGGGCGATCCTGTACGCCAAGGTAGTCGCGAATGCCTTGAAGCCCAAACTTCGGTCCAGGGAACGCGGAAGCAAAGTCGTCCGAAAACTCCAGGTCGATCAGCTTGATTCTGCCGTCCATGGAAAGCTTGCCGAACGCCGTGACGAGCAGGGCAGGAATATCCCGGCTGAAGTTGATGTCCGGATAGGCGATGCGGATATCCGCATATCGTTCGCCCGAAACGGTGTCCCCGCCGATTGGCTCGCAGACTTCCACGGAAAGCACTTTGCCTAGATGCTTTTCCATCGCCGCCTTCTGGGCTTCGGGAAGCTCCGTCCAGCTTCCGACCGTCAGGCCGACCGCGATGGACGTCGCTTTTTTGTCGAAATCGGCTTTGTCGTCGTAGGAACGGTAAGTCGCGATGCACATGCTCATTCCGTGATACTCCTCTCGATGGCCGCGCCGATCTCGCCCGCGCGCTCCGCGGAGCGCTTGGCGCCGGCGATGATGCTCTCCCGCAACCCGCGCTCCGTCATCAGCTCTATGGCGGCTTGCGTCGTGCCGTTAGGCGATGTGACCTTGCGCCTGAGCTCTGCCGGATCCTCGCCGGTGACGCGGACCATCTCGGCCGCGCCAAGCACGGTTTGAACGACTAGATCGCGTGCCATATCGGCCTCGAGACCAAGCTCCGAAGCGGCTTGCAGCATGGATTCCATGAAGTAATAGACATAGGCGGGACCGCTGCCGGAAATTCCCGTTATCGATTCCTGTAACGGCTCATCCACGACCGCGTTGATGCCGATGGATTGGAACATCGCTTCCGCGACCGCGCGCTGCTGCTCCGTTACGGCGTCGGAGTAGCTGATGCCCGTGGCGCCAAGTCCGATCGTGCTGGACGTATTAGGCATCGTGCGAACGATGGGGAACTTGCCGCCAAGTAGAAGCTCGATCGAACGGATGGAGAGACCGGCGATGACGGAGACGATCAGCTGGCCTTGCGATATAATAGGCGCGATGGAGGCGATGGCTTCAGCCGCGTCTTTGGGCTTCATGGCCAAGAAAACGATATCGGCCTTGGCCAAATAATGTTCGTTCGTTTCCCCTTGCAATACTGTCGTAATTCCGTATTTGCCGCTTAGCTCCGACAGACGTTCCGCGTTGCTGCGGTTGAGCATGGAGATGCGGTCCGGCGCGATGAGCTGGCGGAGGATGAGTCCGCGGGCTATTGCCTCGGCCATCGAACCGGCGCCGTAAAAGCTAATATTCATGGCGGCTATGCCTGTTTGCGTAATGATTGTCATCGTAAGACGTCCTCCTTTATTTCCTTTGCCTATTCTATCCGCGCACTTGACCATTGCCGACGATCCGGTACTTGGTCGAGGTCAGCGAGGGCAAGCCCATCGGGCCGCGGGCATGGAGCTTCTGCGTGCTGATGCCGATCTCCGCTCCGAAGCCGAATTCGAATCCGTCCGTGAAGCGGGTAGAAGCGTTGTGATACACGGCCGCGGCGTCCACCTCTTGAAGGAAACGCTCCGCGCGGGCGCCGTCTTCGGTCACGATGCATTCCGAGTGTTTGGTGCCGAACCGGCGAATATGGTCCAGAGCTTCATCCAAATCGTCGACGACGCGTATGTTCAAAATATAATCGTTGTATTCCGTCGCGAAGTCTTGGTCCGTCGCGGCAGTCATGCCGGGCAGAAGCTGGAGCGTGCGTTCGCAGCCTCTAAACTCGACGTTGGCTTGCGCCATAGGCGCGATCAGCGCCTCCAGCCTCTCGCGCGAATAGGAAGAGTGGACGAGCAGGGTTTCGATGGAATTGCATACGGACGGACGCTGAACCTTGCCGTTGTAGGCGATGGCAGAAGCCATCTCGAGCGATGCGGATTCGTCCGCATACACGTGGCATATGCCGGCGCCCGTCTCGATGACAGGCACGGTCGCGTTCTCGACGACGTTGCGGATCAGCGCCGCTCCGCCTCTAGGTATAACCACGTCCAGCAAGCCGTTGAGCTTCAGCATTTCGTTGACGGAAGCCCGATCGAAATCCTCGATGAGCTGCACGGCGTCCGGCGGCAGGGCGGTCCGGGATAACGCATCGCGCATAATGGCGACGATGGCGCGATTCGACTCAAGCGCCGCGGAGCCGCCGCGGAGCACCACGCAGTTGCCCGTCTTCAGACATAAGCCGGCGGCGTCGACCGTCACGTTGGGACGAGCTTCATAGATCATGCCGATGACCCCGAGCGGCACGCGGAATTGTTTGATGGATAGGCCGTTCGGCCGTTCGATCGCTTGCAGCTGTTCGCCGACGGGATCGGGGAGCGATACGATCTGGCGCAAGCCCTCCGCTATGGCTTGGATGCGATCGGCGTTAAGCGCCAAGCGGTCCAAGAGGGAAGAGGAGGTTCCGTTATTGCGGCCGTTCTCCAGATCCACGGCGTTTGCGGCCATCAATTCGTCTTGCCTTCCGATTAACGCGTCGGCGATGGCAAGCAGCGCCTCGTCTTTCTGTTCCGTCGTCAGCCTGCCCGCGGCTACCGCAGCCTCCTGCGCGAGCGCGGCTTTTGTTCTCACTTCACTTATCATGCCAGTCATCCTCTCTGCTCATGCTATGATTTGAGCGACACCCATTCGTCGCGATGGATAACCTCGATGCGGCCCACTTCGATTCTGCGGGCCACTTCCTCGCTGCCGAGACCGGCCGCGGCCTGCAGCTGCCAAGGAGCGTAATTGACCACGCCGCGTCCGAGCGTTTCGCCCGACACGCTGACGACCTCCACGACGTCCCCGGGGTGGAAATCTCCCGAGCTGTCGATCACGCCGGCGGGCAACAAGCTTTTGCCGCCCGCGAGCAGCGCGTTGACGGCGCCGTCGTCGATCTTGATGCGGCCTTGCGGCTGGGAGTGGAAGCCTAGCCACTGCTTCTTCATCGACAAACTATGGAGCTTCGTATCGAAGTACGTCCCTCTTCCGTTGCCGTTAACGGCGGAGGCAAGATCGCCTTCTTCCGTGACCTTGCCGATAAAAGCGCCGACGCCTCCGCGCATGGCGATCCGGGCCGCCTCGATTTTGGAACGCATCCCGCCGGTGCCGACTGCCGAACCGGCTCCTCCGGCAAGACGGAGAATGTCTTCGGAAATTTGTTCGACGCGCCCGATCTTGACGGCTTCCGGATTTTTGCGAGGATCCTCGGAGTAGAGACCGTCCATGTCCGTGATGATGATCAGCCTGGAAGCCTTGGTCATCGCCGCAACGAGCGCGGACAAGTTATCGTTGTCCCCGAACTTGAGCACGAGCTCGTCGGTGGCGACGGTGTCGTTCTCGTTGATGATGGGGATAATCCGGCGGCCCAGAAGCTCTTCGATCGTCTTGAGCGCGTTCTGGATTCGTCTGCGATTGGAGAAGTCCGCCCGCGTCAGCAGGATTTGCGCCGCGACGATGTCGTACCTGCCTAACTCCTCTTGGTAGGCTTGCATGAGCAGCGCTTGGCCGACGGCAGCGGCGGCCTGCTTCTCGTGAACGGCCTTCGGCCTTGCCGCGTAGCCGATGCGGCGGAAGCCCGCGGCCACGGCTCCGGACGTAACCAGCATGACGGAATGACCCTCGGCGTGCTGGGACGCCAGCTCGCCGGCGAAATAACGAATCCGCTCCTTGTTCAAGCCGCCTTCTTCGGAAGTCAGGGAGCTGCTTCCGATCTTCACAACCATTCTTTCCGGCATCCTCGTCACATCCTGTTCCCATAGTTCATCCTTGCATGAATCGCGATAACAAGCCAACCAAGGCGAAACGGCTACGCCGTCTTTTGGCGGGGCGCGTTTCGTTCCGAGAATTCTAAGGCCATATAAAGTGCAGAACTTATAAATTCTTAGAATTAAAAAAAGACTTTCATCCTAATAAAAGGACGAAAGTCTCGGCTTCCGCGGTACCACCTTTGTTGACGGCCGGCTTGCGGGGCAAGCGGGCGCATCCATCTTAATGGCCTCGTAACAGGAGGCGCTGTCCGGCTTGTCGCCGGCCGTTCGGAGATAGGTTCCGCAAGCGGCCATCGGTAAATTCTTGCAGCCTAAGGAATTTACTCTCTGGTCGCGGCCTTGCTTGCGTACTGGTCCCGTCATCACGTTTCATGTTCAATTACCTATTAGAATATCATGATCGGCGGGACCTGTAAAGCAAGGCAAATCACCATTTCGAGCCCGCAGGGCGTCCTAATTGCCGAAGAGCCCAAGCTTGCCGATCCGCGCCGCGGCTTCCCTGAGCCGATCTTCGCCCGTCAGCAGGCCGAGGCGGACGTAGCCTTCTCCGTGGGTGCCGAAGCCGACGCCGGGGGCGACGACGACGTCGGCCTCGAACAACAGCTTGTCCGCGAATTGCTCGGACGTGAAGCCCGCCGGTACCGGCAGCCAGCAGAAGAAGGAGCCGCCAGGCTTCTCCGCCTTCCAGCCGATCTCCTCCAGCGCTTCGAACAGGGCGTCGCGGCGGCTCTGGTACATGGAGGCGAGCTCATCGACGCATTGCTGGGGCCCCGTCAGAGCAAGCGCCGCGGCTTCCTGAATCCCGCCGAACAGGCTGCAATAATAGTGATCCTGGATCAAATTGATCAAGGAGATGATTTCGGGATTGCCAAGCGCGAATCCAACCCGCCAGCCAGCCATGTTGTAGGTTTTGGACAAGGTATAAAATTCGATGCCGACCTCCTTCGCGCCGGGGGTCTGAAGGAAGCTGACCTGCTTCTTGCCGTCGAAGCCGATGGCGCCATAGGCGAAATCGCTTGCGGCGACGATGCCATGCCGCTTGGAGAAAGCCACGACGTCGGCATAAAACGCCTCGTCGGCCGTCGCCCCGGTCGGATTGTTGGGATAATTCATGAACATGAGCTTGGCTTTCCCGGCGGTCTCTTCGTCAATGGCGGACAGATCGGGCAAGAAGCCGTTTTCTTTCGTCAGCGGCATAAACGACATGTCCGCTCCGGCGAGCGCGACGCCGGACCAATAATCCGGATAGCCGGGATCCGGCACGAGACAGACGTCCCCGGGATTGAGCAGGCATTGGCTGATCTCGACGAGCCCCGTTTTGCCGCCGAACAAAATGGCGACCTCCGTAGCGGGATCCAGCTCCACGCCGTAGTCTTCCATATAGCGCTGCGCCACCGCTTCCTTGAGGAAGGCGTAGCCGCTGAACGGCGGATACTTATGGTATAGCGGATTCGCCGCGGAATCCTGCAATTGCTTCACGATATGGGGCGGCGTCGGTTGGTCCGGATTGCCTTGCCCCAAGTTGATGACGTCCCGCCCTTTGGCGATCTGTGCATTTGCCTTGCCGACCAGCTTGGCGAAAAATTGCGTCGGCAGCGCCGACATGCGTTCCGCGGGCTTAATCCGCGATTCGTTTGCTTGCATCATCATCACTTCACTCTCCACATTACATGCTGCGGCCACGCGGTTAGACGCTTGGACATTAGCAATAATGTAGCACGAACGACGACTATTCGGCTAGCGCAGGAACGCCGACCTTGCGAATGAACGGCTTCAAATCTTTGCTAAACAACAGCAAATACGGCTTGCGGGCATCGTCGAATACGAGCAGAAGCGGCGGTTTGTCTTGGCAATAGAACAAGAAAAGATCCTGCGTCGCGACCGTGACTTCTCCGGCCGCGACCTCCATCGGTTTGGCGAGCGGCACGCGGTACACGTACGTGCAGCTGTTGTCGCTCGTCAGCTGCGGGGCGAGTCCCGTGACGGATTTGAGCCAGGACTTCGCCATCTTTTGGAACTTTTTGTCGTTAGGCACCGATTTGACCACTTTGCCTTGCGCGACGTCGAATACTTGAACGGGTTTCATGGCGGCGTTGTTCGGCCGCTCTTTATTCGCCGTGCCGGAGCCCGATTCCGCGCTCTCGGAACGCGCTTCGGGATTGGCCGCGGCATGGGCGGTCGCGGCGGGCGCGGCGAAGGCAGATACCATCAGCAGGACGGCGACCGCTATCGCCGCCAAACGTTGGAACCTTATAAACATAATAGTCATATCTCCTTTATGGTTATGTCTTGGATGCTAGCTTCCTGTTTAACTTGCCCATCTTGACAGAGAAGCATGAGACGGTATCATTAGGGAAATGACTTTAGCGTGGAGGAATGAGGCGTATGGCGACGAAGCTGCGGCTGGCGCTGCTGCAAATGCATATCGAGGCGGGCGATCCGGAGCGGAATTTCGGCAAGCTGGCGGAGCTGATGGAGAAAGCGATGGAGAACGAGGCGAAGCCGGACATCCTGCTGTTCCCGGAGATGTGGAATACGGGTTACGCGCTGGAAGAAATAGACCGGCTCGCGGACAGGGACGGAGAAAGAACGGTGGCGATGCTTTCCGAGTTCAGCAAGAAGCACGGCGTCTATATTGTAGGCGGCTCCATCGCGGAGAAGCGGAAAGACGGCGTCTATAATACAATGCTGGCATTCGATCGCGCTGGCGCGAGAATCGGCGATTATTCGAAAATCCATTTGTTCAGGCTGATGGCGGAGGAGAAGCATCTTCAGGCCGGCGACAAGGCCGGACGGTTGTCGATTCAAGGCGCGGAGGCAGGCATGATGATCTGCTACGACATCCGGTTCCCGGAGCTCGCGAGAAAGCTTGCGCTGGACGGCGCCAAGCTGCTCTTCGTGCCGGCGGAGTGGCCGAACCCGAGACTTCATCATTGGCGGACGCTGCTGACCGCGAGGGCGATCGAAAACCAAATGTACGTCATTGCTTGCAATCGGATGGGGCAAAGCGGGGAGACAACCTTTTTCGGCCATTCCATGGTCATCGACCCTTGGGGAGAAATCATCGCGGAAGCGGGCGAGGACGAGAGCATCCTGTTTGCCGATATCGACCTTGCTCTCGTAGACGAGGTGCGTACGCGCATTCCCGTGTTCGAAGACCGCAGACCGCAGTTGTATTGAGGGAAGCAATCAATGTTTAAAGGGAAGTTAGAAGGAGCTAAGGCCGAGGAAGGTCCTAGCTCCTTTTGTTCTGGTAACGTCCGATCGTCTCCGCCAAGGTGGAAATAAAGGACTTGGCGGCCTTCGACAGATAACGTCCTTTTCGGCTGGCAATGACAAGCGTCCTGGTCGGCTTGCTGGTAAGCGGCAGGTAGACAGGCGCGAAATCGCCGCCGTTCGGCCTCGTGAGCATCTGAGGGACGAACGCGATACCCATGCCCCCCGCTACGAGCGACTGCACCGTCTCGATGTTGCTGCTCTCGAACACGATCTTGGGCGAGAACCCAGACGTCTCGCAGAGCTCTACCGTGATTTGGCGAAACCCCTGGCCGCGCTTGAGCCCGATAAACGGCTCGTCCTTGAGCGCGGCGATGTCCACCGGCTTATCGCTCTGCGCCAGCGGATGCTGAGATGGGACGGCGAGACAGAGCTCCTCCTCCAGAAACGGCTCCCATGCCAGCGAGTTGTCGATAAGGGGAAGCGACAGCAGACTGATGTCGGTGCCTCCGCTCGCCGTCAGCTGCTCCAGCTTCGCTGTCGTTTCTTCGACAAGCACGACCTCGATCTGCGGATACAGCGAGCCGAATACGGGAAGGACGAGCGGAAGGACGTGAGAGCCCGTTATGGGGAGCGTGCCGACGACGAGACGTCCGCGTCTCATCTGGGCCATGTCGTCCATTTCCTGCTTGAGCTGTTCGACGGCGTCGAGGATGCTTTGCGACTTGTCCACGAACACTTGACCCGCCTGGGTCAGCTCGACGGAGTTGGTCGTGCGTCTAAAGAGGAGCACGCCGAGCTCCTGCTCCAGCTTCGACAACTGCTGGCTGAGAGACGGCTGCGCGATGTGGAGCTTGTCTGCGGCGCGCGAAAAATTTTTTTCGTTCGCGATCTGGATGACGTAATTGAGTTGCCTGAGTTCCATGGCTCGAAACACCTCCGCTTCGCATTATAGTCATTACCTATAGCTGTTATAGATATTATATCTTAGATCAATGAAGAAAGACATGTTATCATAACGTTAATTCATTATTAAAGTTGCCGAAACGCAATTACGAACTCATGGGGTGAGCAAAATGTCCAAAAAAACAATGTTCGAGAAAATTTGGGATAATCACGTTATTCACCAGGAAGAAGGAAAACCAAGCGTTATCTATATCGACCTGCAGCTAGTTCACGAGGTTACTTCGCCGCAAGCGTTCGAGGGACTTCGCCTTTCGGGCCGCAAGGTCCGCCGTCCGGATCTGACCTTCGCGACGATGGACCACAACGTGCCGACGAAGGACCGCTTCAACATTAAAGACCCCATCTCCAAGCAGCAGATCGACACGCTGACGCAAAACTGCAAGGACTTCGGCGTGAAGCTGTTCGACCTTGACAACATCGACCAAGGCGTCGTGCACGTTATGGGTCCCGAGATCGGCCTGACGCATCCCGGAAAAACGATCGTTTGCGGCGACAGCCACACGTCCACGCACGGCGCGTTCGGCGCTCTGGCGTTCGGCATCGGCACAAGCGAAGTGGAGCACGTGCTCGCGACTCAATGTCTGCAGCAGTCCAAAGCCAAGACGATGGAAGTGCGTTTTAACGGCTCCCGCAAACCGGGCGTTACGGCCAAGGACCTTATCCTCGGCGTTATCGCGCAATACGGCACGGACTTCGCAACGGGCTACGTTATCGAATATACGGGCGACGCCATTACGAGCTTGACGATGGAAGAGCGCATGACCGTGTGCAACATGTCCATCGAAGCGGGCGCCCGCGCCGGCCTGATCGCGCCGGACGCGACGACATTCGAATATTTGCGCGGCCGCGAATACGCTCCTAAGAACTACGACGAAGCGGTGGCCGAGTGGTCCAAGCTTACGACGGACGAAGGCGCGACTTACGACACGATCGTCGAGTTCGACGTCGACGCGCTGATTCCGCAAGTTACCTGGGGCACCAGCCCGGGCATGGGCACGGACATCACGTCCAAGGTGCCTAACCCGGCAGACATGCCGACGGAGAACGAACGCAAAGCGGCCGAGAAGGCGCTTGAATACATGGACCTGAAACCCGGCACGCCAATGACCGAAATCGAAATCGACTACGTGTTTATCGGCTCCTGCACGAACGGACGGATCGAAGACTTGCGCGCAGCCGCCGAGATCGCGAGAGGCTACAAAGTGAGCGACAAGGTGACGGCTATCGTCGTTCCGGGCTCCGGCCGCGTCAAGCTGCAAGCCGAGAAGGAAGGCCTGGACAAAGTGTTCGTGGAAGCGGGCTTCGAATGGCGCGACGCGGGCTGCTCCATGTGCCTGGCGATGAATCCCGACGTCTTGCAGCCGGGACAACGCTGCGCGTCGACCTCCAACCGCAACTTCGAAGGACGTCAAGGCCGCGGCGGCAGAACGCATCTGGTATCGCCGGCCATGGCGGTCGCCGCTGCCATCAACGGACGTTTCACGGACGTGCGCGGATGGGAAATCAAAGCGCCCGTATTGAACTAACCAAAGGGAACGAGAGAGGGGATTCACACATATGGAACCATTTAAGCAGCTTACCGGTATCGTAGCTCCCGTAGACCGGGTTAACGTAGATACGGATGCCATCATTCCGAAACAATTCTTGAAGCGCATCGAGCGCAGCGGCTTCGGCCAATTCCTGTTCTTCGAATGGCGCTTCCACGAGAACGGCGAAGTAAACGCCGAATTCGAGCCTAACAAACCGCGCTACCAAGGCGCTTCCGTTCTTATTTCCCGCGCGAACTTCGGCTGCGGCTCCTCCCGCGAGCACGCGCCGTGGGCGATTCTGGATTACGGCTTCCAAGTCGTAATCGCGCCTTCGTACGCCGATATCTTCTACAACAACTGCTTCAAGAACGGCATCCTGCCGATCAAGCTGAGCGAAGAACAGGTTGAAGATCTGTTCCAGCGCACGGCGAAGCATGAAGGCTACAAGCTGACCGTCGATTTGGAAAACAAGGTACTGACGGACGATTACGGCCTCCAGCTCTCTTTTGATCTGGATGAGCACCGTCGCCAATTCCTGCTTCAAGGTTTGGACGATATCGGCCTTACGCTGCAGCACGAGGACAAAATTTCCGAATACGAGCAGAAGCACGCCGCTCGTCTGGGTTAATAGGCAAGGTTAGAAACAGAGGACATTCCGGCCCCAGCCGCGGATGTCCTCTTTTTTCCTCCGCGCGCAACTTTTTCTGTCGTTTCGCGTCTAATGATTGTCCGCGCATGTCGAAGTCCGCCATGCTTGTCGGGCAAATCAGTCACCAGAGGTGTGAAATGAAAAAGTTTGTATCCATTCTGCTGCTCATGTCGTTATTGTTCACGTTGTTCGGGTCCGTAGGACATGCTGCCGGCGCTTCGCCCAAGCTGTTCCTGAACGGAAAGGAGCTTCACTCGGATGTCGAGCCGCGTATCGTAAACGATTTGACGCTCGTGCCGCTCGCCATTCTATCCGAGGGATTGGGCTACGAGGTCGAATGGGAACCCGTCGGGAGGAAAGTAACCGTCAAGAACGACAACACCACGATCGAATTGATTATCGATCAATCGACCATCCGGGTAAACGGCGTTCCAAGAGAAACGGATACGAAGCCTCAGATTTACAAAGACAGAACGATCGTGCCGGTCAGACTCGTAGGCGAGCTGCTGGGGTTAACGTTCGAATGGAAGGCGGACGTCAGGGAAGTACATATGTTCGACAAGAAGGAAGAGCCGAAGCCCGAAGAGCCGTTGGAGCCAGAGGTGCCTCAGGAACCCGAATCGCCGGAAACGGGTTATATCACCGGAATCTCGATGGACGAGCAGTCGGTCATCCACATTAAGCATCTAGGAGCAATAAAGCCTGCAAAAGCGGTCATTTTTGACAATCCTCGCAGGTTGGTCATCGATTTGCCCAATACGTCCTACATTCCGGAAATTTCCGCCCTATTCTCGAAGGGAGCAATCGAGACCTTTATCCCGGACAATAAGCTGCTTACTTCCTTCCGGTATTCGCAGTTTACGACTAGTCCGTTAACGGCGAGAATCGTCGTTGTCATCGGCGACGAAACGGGACACGTGATGACCGCGAAAGAAAAGGAAATTCAAATCGCCTTAATGCCGATTTCCGAGGTTCCCCCCGAGCCGGAGACGCCTATTGATCCGGAACCGTCGACTCCGCCGGAGAATCCCGATGTATTTGACATCGTGCTGGATGCCGGCCATGGCGCCAAAGATCCCGGAGCCTTCAGCAAATCGATGAACCGTTGGGAGAAAGATTTTAATCTGTCCGCCGTGCTCAAGATGAAAGCCGAGCTCGAGAAGGATGCAAGAATCCGCGTCCATCTGACGCGTTCCGACGATACGTTCGTAGAACTGCTGGATCGGGTGAAGTTCGCGGAGAACGTCAAAGCGGACTTATTCATTTCCGTTCATGCCAACAGCTACGACAATACGAGCGTAAGCGGCTCGGAAACCTATTACGAGCGGGCTAACAGCAAGGCGTTCGCCGAAGCGATGCACAAGCACGTGCTTGCCGGCATGGGGCTCCGCGACAGAGGCGTCAAAAAAGCCGCGTACAAAGTCATCAAGGAGACGACGATGCCCGCCATATTGATCGAAGCGGGATATCTGTCCAATACGACGGACGCAGCCGCGCTCTTTAATACTCAGACGCAGAATAAGCTGGCTGTCGAGGTTGCCAAAGGAATCAAAGAATATCTGAAGCTGAAATAGAAAGCGAGGTTGCCCCATGAGCACGAATGCCTGGAAACTTCGAACGATTGCAGTGGCCGCTGCTTGCGCGCTGCTTCTGTCGGGCTGCGGCTCCGACAATCCTGACGATAATAGCGGAGGAACCTCCGTTACGGCTTCGCCGAGCGCCGAGCCGGCTGAGACATCGTCCGCGACCGTTAGCGAAACGCCGATTCCGGAGCCCCCGAAGCAAGAGGTATCGGTCTATGTGACCGACGAGCAATTGACGGAGCTGATCGAACGCAAGGTTACGATCTCCTACGGAAACGAAGCCGATCTTGCCGCAAAGGCCGTCAGCGCGCTTCAGGAGAACGAGGGCGCGAATTTCTCGTTGTGGCATGGCATCACCGTTAATTCCGTGAAGCTAGACGGCGACGTCGCGACGATCGATATTTCGTTTCCGGACGAAGCGCGGTTAGGCGCGCCCGGCGAGCTGATGCTGATCGATTCGCTCAAGAAAACCATGTTCCAGTTCCCGTTCATAAACGGAATCGAACTGCTAGTCGATGGCGAACAAACGGAAAGCGTGATGGGTCACGTCGAGCTGGAGCATCCCATGGCCAGAGAATAATCCGAGAATACTCGGATGGATGAAGAAGCCAGCGTCGCCAACGGGCGGCGCTGGCATCTTCGTCCAAACGGCTAATGCCCAATGAAGGAAATTTGTCGCCGCATGCCGAAATAAAAGTAGTTGGTCGACCATACTCATACATAACGTTTTGACGCAAAGGGGAAATGGCAAATGTTGTTGCATGAAGCTTGGAAAAAAATCATGACTGGCGCGCTCGCGTTTTCATTGGTGGCGGGCAGCGGTACGGCTTTGCTGGCTACGCCGATCCCCGCATCGGCCGATGTCGCGGCCGCGACGCGCACGACGCCGTTCACGGATATGCCGAACGGCCATTGGGCGGAGAAGCACGTGGCGAAGCTTTCGCTGCAAGGAATCATCGAGGGATATAAGAATTCGCAAACCGGCACGCTCACTTTCGCTCCGGAAAAAAGCATCAGCCAGCAAGAAGCCGTTTTGCTCGCGCTTCGTTTCGCCGATTTGGAGGATAAAGCGGACGATGAGTCGCTGATCGTATTCGGCGAACATTTTGAGGTAGACACCTTCTTCAAAGCCTATATCGAGCTGGCTTTTTCCGAAGGTTTGCTTGACCGCGACGAAGAATACCAAATCGCGGCCGCCGATCCCGCTACCAATTGGGGATCGAAGCCGGCGAGCCGCGAATGGGTGACGAAGCTGATCGTCAAGGCGATCGGGCAGGAAGCGGCGGCAGCCCAGCTGGAGGACGCTCCGTCCCACTTCGAGGATGCGGACGATATTCAGGGCCGCTACAAAGGGTTTGTTAACGCCGCGTATCAGCTTGGCCTGATCAAAGGCGTAACGGACACGGAGTTCGCTCCGGCAAGCGACGTCAACCGCGCCAGCCTCGCGACTCTGTTCAGCAGGGCGCAATCCAGCTTCCCCGTCAGCTATCCTGGCCAAGTAAGCGGCATCGCGACTGACCTAAGCGCCGATTCCATTACCGTCTTTGACGAAGGCGAAGACTTGACTTACACGCTGGACGATACGACGCTGTTCTATCACTATAATTCGGAAAAACCGATAACGCGGGATCAACTGCTCCAATACGGCGACGTGACCGTAATCGGCAAGGACGGCAAAGCCCAGTACGTAGAAGTACAAGGAGACGTCCAGCATACGAAGACGGTCAACGGCACGTTTGCAAGATATAACGCGGCTTCCAAGATTTTTTACCTGTGGGTAGAAGATAAGCCGGTAGAAATCGATTATTCCGAAGTCATGACCATCAAGGATACGGATGGCAAGTCGCTCGCCATCTCGGACGTGCCGGCCAACGCGGCGGTGACGATCGTGCAGGAAGCATTCGGCGAGTCGCCGCTGGCAATCAGCATGGTCGTGCAAGCCGAAGCGGCCGTAACTTCGATGAAGGGGACTTATTTCGGCAATCTAGGCAGCACGATAACCGTGCTCGCCGATGGCGAATACGTCACGAAGCCGCTCGCTACAGGCGCGACGGTGGAAATTCCAGGTCTGACAGGCGCCGGTTTGGGCGACCTGATCAAGGACCAAGACCAGCTGGAGATCAGCCTGAACGAAGAAGGCAAAGCAACGAAAATCAAAGTGCTGAACCGCGAGGTGAAGGTGTTGGCCGGCGCCCAGATCCTCTCCTACGACAAAGCGGAGAAGTTTATTCTGGTCAAGGTGAATGCCGGACAGCCGTTGGCTTTGAGCTTGACGGACAAGACGACATTCCGGTACGGCGGCAACGTTATGGAGATGGACGCGGCCATGTCCATGATCGGCATGAACAAAAACGTGCTCATCCGCTATACGGGCAACAACGCCGTGTCCTTCGATTTCGTGCTCGACTATACGGGAACCATTACCGAAATCGATACCACCGCGAAGTCCATTACGCTGCTGACGGCGGAAGGCTATTCCGTTAAGCTTCCATACGCGGTGAACACGGTAGAATGGTATAGCCGTCCGACGGCTTCTCCCGCCGAATTGAAAACGGGCGATGCCGTAACGGTAGGGCTTAAGCTCGACAAGGTGGAGGCTTCCGCGATTCGCGTGCATCGCACCTATACTTACGAGGTCGTCTCCACCGATGTCGTGAACAAACGGATGACGCTCAAGACGAGCACGAACGAATCGGTCATCGTTTCGATCTCGGGCATTAAGCTGCTTAATCCGGATGGCACTGCCGCCATTTCGTCCGCATTCAGGGCTGGCGACAAGGTCGAAGTATCCTATATCGGCAACGCCGCCATTCAAATAAAAGAAGTGGGCGCCAGCGCGGGATCGAACGGTTAAGGATTAGCATATAAGGCGCGAGACGGCGATGCGGGAACATTTTGTGAAAAAACTGCCCTCAGGGGCAGTTTTTTTATGGAAAATCGCGGATTTGTGGTTGCGAAGCGTGTCAAATTTCGCTACACTTTGAACGATAGTGTTGTTATCACCGGAGGCTAACGATGAATGCGAAACAGAAGATGCGTCATATATTGGATATTATCGCCGATATGTACCCGGACGCCCATTGCGAGCTGCATCACGACAATCCGTTTGAGCTGACCATTGCCGTATTGCTGTCCGCGCAGTGCACGGACGAAACGGTCAACAAAGTGACGGCCGATCTGTTCCGCAAATATAAGCGGCCCGAAGATTATCTAAGCGTCCCCTTGGAGGAGCTGGAGCAGGACATCCGAAGGATCGGCTTGTTCCGGAGCAAGGCTTCGAATATTCAGAAGCTGAGCCGAATATTGATCGACAAGTACGACGGAGAAGTGCCCGAGACGCATGAGGGCTTGACGGAGCTGCCCGGGGTAGGCAGGAAGACGGCGAACGTGGTCATGTCCAATGCCTTCGGAGTTCCGGCAATCGCGGTGGATACTCATGTTGAACGGGTATCTAAGAGACTCTCGATCGCGAAGCCTGACGACACCGTACTCGAGGTCGAACATAAATTGATGAAGCTGGTGCCCAGAGACGAATGGACGTTGACGCATCATCGCCTTATCTTTTTCGGCCGTTATCATTGCAAGGCGCAAAACCCGCAATGTCCGGTCTGTCCGCTGCTCGATCGTTGCAAGGAAGGCCAAAGACGTATGAAGCCGGCGATCAAGACCAAACATAAAGAGAAGAAAACCAAATTAAGAGCCGAAGGATGATGAATATGAAATGTATTTCCGTATACACCAACAACTTTGAACTATTTTCCGATATTTACGAGCAAGTGCTGGAATCGCCGCCAAAGGAAAACGAAGACATCGTCATCGAAGGCGTGACGGTGAGCGGCTCCGGCGACGTTCCGGATCAGTATATCGACCGCATGCGCGTAAAGCCGGAAGTCGTCGTCATGAAGGAGAAGGAACGCAATATCATGATTCTTCAACACGGCAACGTGTTCGAGATTTGTTTGCCGTCGGACGAAGAAGAAGAAGCGGTTTAATATCGTGCCCATCAAGCTTTGTGCCATTGTCCTACGGCATGCTTGATGGGCTATATCTATAATTTCGCGTTCGAAAGTCTATTAACGGATTGCGGACTTTCTAAAACGAGCTCTATCAGATTATCATCGGAGATGACGGAAATGAAAGTGCAAAACTTAGCTGAAGCGTTACATCATATCGGCACCGATCTGGAAGCCGCCGGCGACCATACCCGGGCCGTACAAGCGCAGGAACTTACCAGTAAGCTGACCGAGGGTCGGCTTACTGTTGCTTTATGCGGACATTTCTCGGCAGGCAAGTCGACGCTTGTCAACGCGCTTTGCGGCGCGAAGCTGCTTCCGTCGAGCCCGATTCCGACCAGCGCGAACGTCGTATCGATTCGCGGCGGCGAGCGGGCCGTCGCTTCCGTAGAGATGGAGTCGGAAGGCATCGTCTCCCATTTGGAGGTGCCCATCGACCGGCTGGACACGTATTGCAAGGATGGGGAGCGATTCTTGTCGGTGTCCATCGAATATCCAAGTCCGGTGTTAGGCACTACGATGACGCTGCTAGATACGCCAGGCATCGATTCTACGGACGACGCGCACCGGATGGCTACCGAGTCGGCCCTGCATCTGGCGGACGTCGTGTTCTACGTCATGGATTATAACCATGTCCAGTCGGAAATCAACTTCGCGTTCGCGAAAAGCTTGAAGGACTGGGGCAAGCCGCTCTATTTTATCGTGAATCAGATCGACAAGCATCGAGACCGCGAGCTGAGCTTCGACGATTATCAGAATAGCGTGGAAGAAGCGTTTCAAGCGTGGCATCTGGAGCCGGCTGGCATTCTTTATCTTTCGCTGCGGCAGCCCGAGCATCCCCGGCATCAGTGGCATGTGCTCCTCTCGTTAATCGAGGAGCTGAAGGAACGGCGGGAATCGCTCTGCGCTTACAGCGTGGATGCTTCGCTGCGGCATTTGGTGAAAACTCATGCCAAGTGGGAGCAGGAGCGTCTGGAGCCGGAAAGGGAACGTCTCGTCGCGGAAGCAGGGGGCGAAGAGGCGCTGGCCGTCGTCAAGGCGGAAGCAAGCCGCCTGAGCCGGCTCGCGGAGTCGCTTAGCGGGGAAAAGGAGCAGTATCGCGCAAAGCTTCGACTCGAGCTGCAGTCCATTCTGGATAATGCCAACATAATCCCTGCCTCCCTGCGTGATCTCGCGCATTCGTTCCTGGAGAGCCGCCGTCCCGGGTACAAGGCGGGCTTGCTGTTCTCGGCCGCCAAGACCGCGGCGGAGCAGGAACGGCGCCTGGAAGCGTTCAGGACGGAGCTCGGCAGCTTGACGATCGCTTCGATCGACTGGCATGTCAAGCAATTGCTGCGTCAAGCGGCGGCGGGTAGCGGCTATGCGACCGATAAGCTCGAGCCGCTGCTTACGGATGGCTTGGGCTGGCTGCCCGATGGCGAGTGGCTCCTGTCCCGCGTGAAGCCGGGGGCCGTGTTCGGCAACGAATATACGATGACTTACAGCAAGGACATGGCGGCGGACGTCAAAAGCGAATACCGGAGACGCGCGCTTGCCATCATCGATACGCTGGCGGATTACGCCGCCCAAGCGGGAGAGGCGGCGATCGCGGCCGTCAAAGCGGAGCTAGCAGAGCTTAGCGGCAAGAAGGCTGCGGCAGATAAGCTGCTAGAGCTGGAAGAAGAGCAAGAGCGCAAGGAAACGGCCTTGCAAAGTCGGTTGCCCCAGCCATTGGAGCAGCCTCGGCTTCCCCGTCCGGACGAAGTCGAGGCAGCCGGCACGGCTTACCCCGAAGCGGCCGCGATCGACTCGCGGCAGCAGTCGGAAATTCGCGGCAAGGAAGAAACGGGGCGCATGAACCGCGAGGTGGCCGCCACCTTGCTTGCGATTCCTGCTGATATTGGCCGGACCGCGGGAGAGACGTCCTCCATTCGCGCGAAGCAGCAGGCATCGGCGAAACGCATGCGTCTTGCCGCGGAGCTGCTTGCGCCGCACGGCATGCTTCAGTCATCCGCCGCGTCGCTAGGCGAGAAGGCCGATCGGCTTTCGGACAGCCGCTTTACGATCGCGTTGTTCGGCGCGTTCAGCGCGGGCAAGTCGTCGCTGGCTAACGCGCTTATCGGCGAAGCGGTGCTTCCCGTTTCCCCCAACCCGACGACGGCCGCCATCAACCGCTTAATGCCTCCTACGGAGCAGTACGGTCACGGCACGGCGCGCGTGTCGATGAAATCGGCCGAGGCGATGCTGGACGATCTGCGGTATTCGTTATCTCTGCTCGGAGAGCGCTCGACGAAGGAAACGTTGCCGGACGGAGCATCCGTGCTTGCCGTCATCGATCGCCTCTCGCCCGACGCGATCGGCGCGGGCGGCAGGCCGCACTACAGCTTCCTGCGCGCGGCTCGGAGCGGCTGGGAGGAGCATGAGGCGCTGCTCGGCAAGGAGCTGCATGTCGGACGGGAGGAGTACGCGCAATTCGTCGCCGACGAATCGCGTTCCTGCTTCGTCAGCGAGATCGACTTCCATTACGATTGTCCGCTTACGGCGGAGGGCATCGTGCTCGTGGATACGCCGGGCGCGGATTCGGTTAACGCCAGGCATACGGGCGTATCGTTCAATTACATTAAAAACGCGGACGCCGTTCTTTTCGTTACCTACTACAATCATGCATTCTCTCAGGCCGATCGGCAGTTTCTGGATCAGCTGGGACGGGTCAAGGATCAATTCGAGCTGGATAAAATGTTCTTTATCGTCAACGCTGCGGACCTCGCGGCAGACGAAGAGGAGCTTCAGCACGTGCTCATGCATGTCGAGCATAACTTATTGCAGCATTCCATCCGGCATCCGCGGCTTTATCCCGTCTCGAGCATCGAAGCGTTGGACGGCAAGGCGGACGGCGACGCAGCCCTGCTGGAGCGATCGCGAATCGGAGCGTTCGAACAAGATTTCCTGTCGTTTATCGCAACCGATCTAGGCGCGCTTGCCATCGACTCCGCCGAACTGGAGCTTAAGCGGACGATCCAGCAGCTCGAAGGCTGGATCCGCGGCGCGCAAGGCGACCAAGCGGCGCGCGCGGCGGAGCTTGCGAAGCTGGAAGCCGCATTAGACGGCGTGGAAGCGCCGATCGGCAAGCTTAAGGCTTCACCTTTGTCGGAGGGACTCAAACAAGAGATGACGGAGCTGTTATACTATGTAGCCCAGCGACTGCAATTCCGGCTAGGCGACTTCTATCATCTTGCCTTTAATCCTGCCTCGCTGCAGGATGACGGCCGCGATCTGAAGCGAGTCGTCTGGACTTCGTGGCTGGAGCTGCAGCGGCTGGTGCAGCGCGAGCTATCTCAAGAGCTGCAGGCGACCTCGCTTCGCGTCGAACGGGCGATCAACGGCTCGCTGAAGCAAGGGTACGCCGCAAGCTCGACCGAGCTCGGCGCTTTGTTCGGCGAATATGAAGCGGCGGCCTTCGCGCCTTTATCGCTTGCGCCGCCGGAGGAGGCCGCTCCGTGGGAAGAAGGCGGCATCGAAGCGAAATGGCTGTGGAGCCGCTTCAAATCGCCGCGCCAGTTCTTCGAAGGAGAAGGGAAGGGCCAGCTCCGAAAGGAGCTCGAAGCCATCGTCGTGCCTTCCATCCAACAATGGACGTCGACGGCCGCAGAACAATGGCGGCAGCATTACGACAACGAGTGGATATCGGCAACGGATCGGACGGCACGGCAATTGCTAACCGACGTGTCCGCCTATGCGGAAGGAAAGCGCCAGTCGCTTGCCGGGGGATCCGCCGTTCAAGATTTGACGAAGCTGAGAGATGCATTAATCCATATCCAAAACGTCTGATCCGTTCCTTCTTCTATATCGCGATTCGCTTAATGCTTTTGCCGGCGTCGAAACGCCCGGCAAAAGCTTTTTTATATTTTGTGTGCAAATATGCAAAAACGGAGCAATACGTACATTATGGCAATCATTCGAGATCATTTAGGAGGTATGTCGGTTTCCATTTCCTTTATCGCCATAATAAGCGGATACACTCAAAAATTCGCAAAATTATCGAATTTGCTCCTCTATACCGATGCTGGTAATATGCACTCATACTTAAGAAAACAAACGGGGAGATGGATTTACTTGGACGTACTGAGGCAGTTAAAGGCCTACTATTGGCCGGATAAAAAGTTCCTTTTCGGCTCGATTTTGTTCTTAATGATCGCGACCGCGCTGGGACTCGTTTATCCGAACCTGCTGAGCTACCTGATCGACGACGTGATCATGGTGGAGAGATTCGACCTGGTGCCGGGATTGGCCATGACCGTCGTGGGCGTCATTTCGCTTAAAGCACTCAATCAATTTTTGCATGGATTTCTTGGCGGCAGGCTGGGCAACAAGATCGCTTACCGTCTCCGCAACGCTTTGTACGACAAGCTTCAGACCTTATCCTTCCAGTATTACGACAAAGCGAAAACGGGAGACCTGATGTCCAGATTGACGGCCGATCTGGAGGGGATCCGACAGTTCATCGGCTTCGGCTTCGCGCAAATTCTGAACATGGTGCTGATGGTCGTGTTCGGCGGCGCGATGATGATGTATATCAAATGGGAATTAACGCTGATCACGCTGCTTCCGATCCCGATTCTCATTTTCCTCGCGCTTAAGTTCGAGCGGCTGATCCATCCCGCCTTTCGCGAGATGCGGCAGGCGATGAGCGATCTGACGACGGCGGTTCAGGAGAACATAACCGGCGTCCGTACCGTCAAGTCGTTCGCAAGGGAAGGGCACGAAGTCAATAAATTCTCGATCCGCAGCGACGCCTATCAGCAAAATCAGGTTCGGGCATCGTCCACTTGGGCGCGCTTTTTCCCGGCCATGGAGGTTACGGCGAACCTATGCGCGGTCATCCTGCTAATCGCTGGCGGCATCATGGTCATTAACGATCAATTAAAGCTTGGCGAGTTCGTGGCGTTTTTCAGCTTGATCTGGTACATCATCGGCCCGATGTGGGGTCTTGGCTTCCATATTAACGCATATACGCAATTCAAGGCATCGGGAGAACGCGTTTTGACTTTGCTGAACGAGCATATCCATGTCAAAAACGTTCAGGATGCCATCGAGCTTGACGAGCAGAGCGTAAAAGGTCATGTCCGGTTCGAGAACGTTACGTTCAACTACCCGGACAAACAGCCGGCCATCACCGATTTGAGCCTGGATGCCCCTGCGGGCTCGGTTATCGGATTCCTTGGCGGAACGGGCTCCGGCAAGTCGACGGTCATTCAATTGCTGATGCGGGCGTACAACGTGAAGAAGGGCAGCATTACGCTCGACGGCATGGATATCCGCAACCTCGACGTTCGGTCGCTCAGAAGGCAGATCGCGCCGGTGTTCCAAGAGACGTTCTTGTTCTCGGCCTCCATCCGCGACAATATCGCCTACGGAGTTGGCGGCGTGACGGACGAGGAGATCATCCGCGCCGCGAAGCTGGCGAAGGCGCATGATTTTATTCTGGAGATGCCGCTTGGCTACGACACGGTCGTAGGCGAGAGGGGGATGGGGCTGTCCGGCGGCCAGAAGCAACGGATCGCCATCGCCCGCGCGCTCATCAAGAATCCGCGCATCCTCATTCTGGATGATGCCACTAGCGCGGTGGACATGGAAACGGAGCACGAAATTCAAGCCGGCTTCAAGGAACTGATGGCTGGGCGGACGACGTTTATTATCGCCCACCGCATCTCGTCCTTGCGCCATGCCGACGAAATCATCGTACTGGACGAAGGACGCGTCGTCCAGCGGGGAACGCATGAGCAATTGATTTCCCAGAAAGGTCCGTATCTGGACACTTACAAGATCCAATACGCGGATTATATCGAGAGACAGCAAGCGGAATCAGGCCGATCGCCGATTCCCGGAGTATACGAAGCGCGGAGGAGTTCGGTGCAATGAGCGCAAAAACGCAAATGAACGCAAGAAATAGAAACGAACGCTTCGTCTATCAGGACGACGAAGAGATCGAAAAGCCGTTTAACTGGGGGCAGCTGCGAAGATTGTATCAGTATATGAAGCCGTACAACCGGCAGCTGATGCCCGTTCTCGTCATGATGGTGATCGGCACGCTTACGCGGCTGGCCAATCCGCTGCTCATGTATTTCGCGATCGACAACGTGCTCGACCCCGAGAAGGGTTCGGGCAGTACGGGCCAGCTGATCGCGATCGCGGCCGGCATGCTCGTCTTGTACTCCGTGCAATGGATGTCCAACACCTACCGAATCAAATATACGAACATCATCGGCCAAAAGGTGATTTACGACCTGCGGCGGCATTTGTTCCAGCACATCCAGAAGCTGTCGTTCCGCTTCTACGACAAGCGACCGGCAGGTTCCGTCCTCGTGCGCGTCACGAACGATGTCAACGCGCTGCAGGACCTCTTCACGAACGGCGTCGTCAACCTGCTCATGGACTGCATACAACTCTTGGGCATCGTCGTTATTCTACTGGCTCTTAACGTAAAGCTTGGCCTTGCCGTGATGCTGACCGTGCCGCTTATGTTCCTCGTCTCGTCTTCGCTTCGCAAGCGGATCCGATTCGCCTGGCAATCCGTAAGGATGAAGCAATCGCGAATTAATGCCCATCTGAACGAAAGCATCCAGGGAATGAAGGTTACTCAAGCCTACGTGCAAGAGAAGGACAACATGGCATTCTTCGACCATATGAACACCGACAACATTAAATCGTGGAATAAAGCGTCCGCGCTTAACCAATCGTTCGGTCCCATCATCGAGGTGACGGCCGCGATCGGTACCTGCATCCTATTCTGGTATGGCACTTCTTTAATCCAGGACAAAGCGATTACGGTAGGCTTGCTCGTCGCTTTCGCGAATTACATCGGCAACTTCTGGGATCCCATCAACCGTCTGGGCCAAATGTATTCGCAGCTTCTGATCGCCATGGCTTCGTCGGAGCGGATCTTCGAATTCATCGACGAGGAGCCGACGGTAGCGGAAGCGGACAACGCCAAGAAACTTCCCGCCATCCGCGGCGAGGTCAAATTCGAGAACCTCGTCTTCGAATACGAGAAGGACAGGCCGGCGCTCAAAAACGTCAGCATCGACGTGAAGGCGGGTCAATCCATCGCCTTGGTCGGCCATACGGGGTCCGGCAAAAGCACCATCATCAATCTGCTATGCCGCTTCTACGATCCCGTGCAAGGGCGAGTACTGATCGACGGCATCGACATTCGCGACGTCACGATCGAAAGCTTGCGCTCGCAAGTCGGCATCGTGCTGCAGGATACGTTTATTTTCTCCGGCACGATCCGCGACAATATCCGTTACGGCCGACTCGACGCGACGGACAACGAAATCGTCAAAGCGGCGCAGGCGGTGCACGCGCACGATTTCATCATGAATCTGCCGGACGGCTACGATACGCAGGTCGAGGAGCGGGGCAATGTCTTGTCGATGGGTCAACGCCAGCTGCTGTCGTTCGCCCGCGCGCTGCTTGCCGATCCCAAAATTCTGATCTTGGACGAAGCGACGGCGAGCATCGACACCGAGACCGAGCTGAAGATCCAAGAAGCGCTCAAGACATTGCTTAAAGACAGAACCTCGTTCATGATCGCGCACAGGCTGTCGACGATCCGCCATGCGGACGACATCATCGTGCTGGATCACGGCGTCATCGTCGAGCAGGGCAACCACGCCGAGCTCGTGAAAAAGCAGGGCGTCTACAACGGTCTCATCGAAGCTCAGTACAAGTTTGTTTAAAGGTTGATTTTTGGGCGGAGAACCTCCACAATGGAAGTTATTATAATTCCAGGAGGTTCTTTTGTTATGTATGGATCACCTTTATCATCGCAGGCTCGTAAAATATTGCTGCTTGGCTCCGGCGAGCTTGGCAAGGAGGTCGTGCTCGAAGCGCAGCGCCTAGGCGTCGAGACGATCGCCGTAGACCGATACGATAACGCTCCGGCCATGCAGGTCGCGCATCGCAAATACGTGGCGGACATGCTGGACGGCGACGCCATTCGCGCCATCATCGAGATGGAGCGCCCCGACCTGATCGTGCCCGAGATCGAAGCGATCGCGACGGAGACGCTGCAGGAGCTGGAAAGCGAAGGCCACCGCGTCATTCCGACCGCCCGCGCCGCGCGCCTGACGATGGACCGCGAGGGCATAAGAAGGCTGGCGGCCGAAACGCTGGGCTTGCCGACCGCTCCCTATCGGTTCGCGGATTCGCTCGACGAGCTGCGCGCCGCGGCATCGGAGCTGGGATACCCGTGCGTCATCAAGCCGATCATGAGCTCCTCCGGCAAAGGCCAAAGCGTATGCCGCTCCGAAGCGGAGCTGGAGGGCTGCTGGAACTATGCGATGGAAGGCGGCCGCGCCAAAAAGACGCGGATTATCGTGGAAGGCTTTGTCACGTTCGATTCCGAGATTACGCTGCTGACCGTGCGCTCCGTCTCCGGCACCAGCTATTGCCCTCCCATCGGCCATGTGCAGAAGGACGGCGATTACATCGAATCCTGGCAGCCGCATGCGATGACGGAGCCGCATATTCGCGAGGCAGAAGAAATCGCCCTCCGTATAACGGAAGAGCTTGGCGGCTACGGAATCTATGGCGTGGAGCTGTTCATTACGCCGGAAGGGGTTTTGTTTAGCGAAGTGTCGCCGCGTCCCCACGATACCGGCATGGTGACGATGGCGACGCAGGACCTGTCCGAATTCGCGCTGCATGTCCGCGCGATACTCGGCTTTCCCATCCCGACGATCCGCCTGCTGACGCCAGGCGCATCGAGAACCCTCAAGGCGGATCGCGAATCCACGGAGTTCCGCATCGGCGGCGTCGAAGAGGCGTTGTCGGTTCCGAACACGCAGGTCCGATTATTCGGCAAGCCGGAAACGAAGGTCGGCCGTCGCATGGCCGTGGCGCTCGCTAGCGCGGCGGACGTCGAGGCGGCAAGGGATCTCGCGCGAACGGCGGCGGAAGCGTTGCGCATCGAATACGGAAATAAGTAGGTGATCATGGATTATGGGGAAAAAGAATAAAGGAAATACCGTAAAAAAACCGTCCAAACCGCAATCGGAGGCATCCGAGCAGCAAGGGGCGACGCTTGGCGAGCTTCTTGGGGCGGACGTCCTTCGCAAGCTTAAAGCGCAATCGGATCAAATGAAGCAGGACGATGCCGATCGCAGGGAACGCGAGCGCAAGGAAGCCGAGGAAGCCAGGAAGCGGGAACAGAAGCTGAAGGAAAGCGACTTCTCTTATCTGCTCGACAACAGCGATCCGAATTGGAGCAAATATAAATAGAACGTTTCTTGATCCGAACCTCATGCGTGGCTGCGCCATACGATGTCATAAGATGCGCAAGCGACCGCCTCTGCAGGCGCAGCTTGCACATGGGGAGGCGTAGGCATGCAGGTAAAGGTAAGGCCTGGAGATACGTTATGGAAATATAGCATATTGTTCGGAATCCCCTACCAGCTAATATTGGATTCCAATCGGGATCGGCAGCCGGCGTCGCTGGCGATCGGGGATACGGTTCAAATACCCGGGTATGTTTGGGCGGAGCATACCGTTATCGCCGGCGATTCGCTCTGGCGGATCGCGACGATGAACGGCGTGACGGTCGATCTGCTGCTTCAGAGCAATCCCGGCTTGCAGAGCGGCATGTTGTCCATCGGCACGAAGGTAGGCGTGCCGCGGCGCGTGACGAGCCGCGTCGTTGAGCCTAGGCGGGCTTACGGATACAGCGCTCTGTTGCAGGATTTAAACCGTCTGATCGACATTTACCCCTTTTTGCTCCGTTCCGAGATCGGCACGTCCGTCATGGGCAAATCGATTCCGGAGGTGAAGATCGGGAGCGGGCAGAAGAAAATCGGATTTAACGGCGCCATGCACGCCAACGAATGGATTACGACCCCGGTGCTTGTGCAATTTTTGAACGATTACGCGCTCGCGCTCACGAACAGCACGGATCTTGGCGGCCTCGCCATGTATCCGCAATATTTGACGACGTCGCTGTCCATCGTGCCGATGGTCAATCCCGACGGCGTCGACTTGGTCGTAAGCGGATTGCCGACTTACGAGCCGTTCCGAAGCGAGGCGCTCGCCATCAATGGCGGAAGCGACGATTTCTCCGGCTGGAAGGCGAATATCCGCGGCGTCGATCTCAACAAGCAGTTCCCCGCGCTTTGGGAGCGCGACGCCGTACAAGGACCTCAGGAGCCCGCCCCGCGCGATTATTCGGGCACGGCACCGCTGACGGAGCCAGAGGTGCAAGCGCTCGCGGAGCTAACGAGAAGAGATGAATTCCAGCGTGCGCTAGCCTTTCATACCCAAGGAAAGGTTATATTCTGGGGCTTCGAGGGGCTCGAGCCGCCTCAGTCCGAGGTGCTGGCCAATGAATTCGCCGCCGTAAGCGGGTATGAAGCCGTTCGATACGTCGATAGCACGGCCGGCTACAAAGACTGGTTCATCCAAGATTTCCGTCAGCCGGGATTCACGCTGGAGCTGGGAAGCGGCGTCAACCCGCTGCCCATCGAACAGTACGGGGAAGTGTACGCTTCCGCGCTCGGAATCATGCTTGCAGCCATGTACATGTGAATTCGGGAGGCCGATCGTTTGATCGGCTCCGTGCGGGAAAGGATGCTAAAGACGGCATCCTTTTTTCGCTGGGCAAAGGGATGAAGCGAAGCGAATAGCACCGTTATTTTCGCGGATACGGCATAAGGCGAAGCGGAATTGCGCACCATGGTAACAACTTCATCAGGCGGCAAGCCGGCTCATTTCACGCTCTTTTGCGAACGTTCGTTCGTTTTGATAAAATGGGTAAATAGCTAATTGACTTTACGAAAGGGTAGACTTGCTTTAAAATAGCTTGAAGATATAACGAGATTTACGGACTGGGGGAAGCTCATGGCTGAGCAAATCGATTTATTCGTGAACGGAACGGCCTCGGATCGCAATTACGAGGCCGACGACATACAAGTGCTTGAGGGGCTGACGGCCGTACGGAAACGTCCGGGCATGTACATCGGGAGCACGAGCGTATCGGGGCTGCATCATCTCGTCTGGGAGATCGTCGACAATGCGGTGGACGAGCACCTGGCGAAGTTCTGCTCCGCGATCGAGGTAACGCTCCATAAGAACGGCTCCATCACGGTATACGACAACGGTCGAGGCATTCCGACGGGTACGCATAAGACGGGCATTCCTACGCCGCAGGTCGTCTTTACGATCCTTCATGCGGGCGGCAAGTTCGGCGGAGGAGGCTACAAGAAGTCCGGCGGCCTGCACGGCGTTGGCGCCTCGGTAACGAACGCGCTGTCGGAGTGGCTGGAGGTCGAGATTTACCGGGAAGGCAAGATACATAAGATGAGATTCGAATATTGGATCGACAAAGGCGGCAAGGAGCACGTCGGCGAGCCTGTGTCCGGCCTGGACGTAATCGGCAACACGAACCGCACGGGCACCAAAGTGACCTTTAAGCCAGACGCCAGGGTATTCCAAAACGGCACTTCGTTTAATTACGATACGCTGGCCGAAAGGCTGCAAGAGATCGCCTTCTTGAACTCGGGTCTCAAGGTTACGATCAAGGACGACCGCAGCGGCAAAGCCGACGTATTTCATTACGAGGGCGGGGCCAGGGAGTTCGTCAGGTTCTTGAACGAGGAGAAGACGGTGCTGCACGACGTCGTGCATTTCGCGGGCGAACGCGACGATATCGAGGTCGAGGTGGCTTTGCAATACAACGACGGCTATACCGAGACGATCGCGTCTTTCGTCAACTCCATCCCGACCCGCGGCGGCGGAACGCACGAAACGGGATTCAAGACCGCCTATACGCGCGTCATGAACGATTATGCTCGCAAAGCGGCCCTGATCAAGGAGAAAGAAAAAAATCTGGAAGGCAACGACCTGCGCGAGGGCATGATGGCCGTCATCAACATCAAGATGTCCGAGGTCGAATTCGTCGGACAGACGAAGGACCAGCTCGGCAGCGCGTCTGCCCGCAGCGCGGTGGATGCCGTCGTCGCGGAGAAGATGCAGGTCTTTCTCGAAGAGAATCCGCAGGTCGCGCAGTCGCTGCTCAAGAAGGCCGTGCAAGCCTCGAAGGCGCGCGAAGCGGCCCGCAAGGCGCGCGAGGAAATTCGGAGCGGCAAGAAAAAAAGCGAGAGCTCCAATCTTGGCGGCAAGCTGACGCCGGCGCAATCGAAGGATTATACGCGCAACGAGCTCTTTATCGTGGAAGGCGATTCCGCCGGCGGATCCGCCAAGCAGGGCCGCGATTCCAAGCATCAGGCCATCCTGCCGCTCAAGGGCAAGCCGATGAATCCGGAGAAGGCGAAGCTCGTCGACATCCTCAAAAACGACGAATACAAGGCGATTATTTCCGCCATCGGCGCCGGCGTCGGACCCGAATTCGAAGCCGACGAGAGCAACTACAACAAAATCATCATCATGACCGACGCGGATACGGACGGCGCGCATATTCAGGTGCTGCTGCTTACGTTCTTCTACCGGTACATGAAGCCGCTGATCGATACCGGCAGAATTTATATCGCTCAGCCGCCGCTTTTCAAAATTACGCGCAAATCCGGCAAGCTGGAGACGGTTCGCTACGCCTGGACGGACGAGCAGCTGCAGAATTATTTGAAGGAATACGGCAAAGGCTACGAGCTCCAGCGTTATAAGGGTCTCGGCGAGATGAACCCGGATCAGCTATGGGAGACTACGATGAATCCGGAATCCCGCACGCTGCTGCAAGTGCAGATCGAAGACGCGGCCAAGGCGGAGCGCAGAGTATCCACGCTGATGGGCGACAAGGTCGACCCGCGCAAGCGCTGGATCATCGAGAACGTAGACTTTACGGAATATGAAGAATAAGGGGGGATCCGCATGAGTATCCTGGAACAGTTCCTGCCTGCGTTCCTGGAGGAGGTCGTGGGAGACCGCTTCGGACGTTATTCGAAATACATTATTCAGGATCGCGCCATTCCCGACGTGCGCGACGGGCTGAAGCCCGTTCAGCGGCGCATCTTGTACGCGATGTACGATGCCGGCAATACGCCGGACAAGCCTTACCGCAAGTCCGCCAAAACGGTCGGCGACGTTATGGGCAACTATCATCCCCATGGCGATTCCTCGATCTATGAGGGCATGGTGAGGATGGCGCAGCCATGGAAGATGGGACATCCGCTGGTCGACGGCCACGGCAACTGGGGTTCGCAGGACGACGACCCAGCGGCGGCGATGCGCTATACGGAAGCGAGGCTGTCCAAGATCGCGATGGAGCTGCTTCGCGATATCGACAAACGAACCGTACTGTTCAAGGACAACTTCGACAACACGACCAAGGAGCCCGTCGTGCTGCCTTCGAGGTATCCCAATCTGCTGGTAAACGGAGTCAGCGGCATCTCGTCCGGATTCGCGACGGAGATTCCGCCGCATAATTTGCGAGAGATCATCGACGCTTGCATCGCGTATATGGGCAATGCCGAGCTGTCGCTCGACGATTTGATGAAGATCGTGAAGGGACCGGATTTCCCGACAGGCGGCCTCATCATGGGCGAAGAGGGCATCCGTGAAGCGTATACGACCGGCAAGGGACGGATCTACATCCGATCCAAGACGGCTATCGAGGATATGCGCGGAGGAAAGCAGCAAATCGTCATTACCGAAATTCCTTACCAGGTCGTCAAGTCGCGCCTCGTTACGGCGATGGAGAACATCCGGCTGGAGAAGAAGGTCGAGGGCATCGCGGAGGTGCGCGACGAGAGCGGCCGGGGCGGGCTTCGCATCGTCGTCGAGCTGAAGAAGGACGCCGACGCAAGCGGTATCCTTGCGTACCTGCTCAAGAAAACGGATCTGCAGGTTACCTACAACTTCAACATGGTCGCCATCGTCAACAAGGCGCCTCAGCAATTAGGCCTCGTGCCGATGCTGTCGGCGTACGTCGACCACCAGAAGGAAGTGGTGACCCATCGGACCAAATACGAGCTGGAGAAGGCGGAAGACCGCGCGCATGTCGTCGAAGGCCTCGTAAAGGCGCTTAACCTGCTGGACGAAATCATCGCGACGATCAAGGCTTCCAAAAACCGCGGAGACGCACAGGACAACCTCGTGGCGAAGTTCGGCTTCTCGGAGCGCCAGGCCGACGCGATTCTGACTTTGCAGCTTTATAGACTTACGAATCTAGAGATTACGTCCCTGGAGAAGGAGCTGAAGGAAGCGCAAAGAAGAATCGCTTATCTTCGCTCCATCTTGGAGAGCGAGAAAAAGCTGATCGGCGTCATTCGGGACGAAATGACGGAGATTCGGGACAAATACGGGTTGGACCGCAGATCGGACATTCGAGGAGAGGTCGAGGAGCTGAAGGTGAACCTGGAAGTGATGGTGACGCCGGAGGATGTACTCGTCACGCTCAGCAAGGACGGTTACGTCAAACGGACGAGCATGCTGTCGTTCACGCGTTCGGGCGGAGAGCTCGACAATTCCGGGGTGAAGGACGGCGACGTCATCCGCGACATGCTGCTCGTCAATACGATCGAAAGCTTGCTGCTGTTTACGCGCAAGGGCCAATTTTATTTGCTGCCCGTCCATCAGATTCCGGAGTTTAAATGGAAGGATACGGGGACCGCGATCGTCAACGTGATCCAGCTTCCCAAGGACGACGCCATCGTAAGCGTACTGCCCGTGAAGGATCTGAACGAGCCGGGCCAGTCGCTCGTGTTCGTGACGAAGCGGGGACAGATCAAGCGAACCGAGCTGAAGGAATACGCGACCACCCGTTCTACGGCGGTTGCGGCCTGCAAGGTAGCCGACGGGGACGAAGTGATTAGCGTCACCCAATCGGACGGCTCCAAGCATATCGTCTTAGTGACGAAGAGCGGCATGAGCATCCGCTTCGACGAAAACGAGGTGAATCCGATGGGCCGCGTCGCAACCGGCGTCAAAGGCATCTGGCTTAAGGACGACGACGAAATTACGGCCGCGTTGTGGGTCGCCGACGACGAAGGGGAAGTGCTCGTCATTACCGATCTCGGTTATGCCAAACGTACGCTTCTGCTGGATTATCCCATCCAAGGCAGAGGCGGCAAAGGCGTCCAAACCTTCGAGTTCAAAGAAGGCAAACGCGTCAAGCCAAACGGCTCCGGGCTGATAGCAGCCTATTATTGCACCAAACCGCTCGAAATCGTGGCGCTTACATCTTCCGGCTCCAGGCTTGCCGCCGATTCGGAGAAAGCGCCGATCGAAGAGCGCAAATCGGTGGGCAAATCGATATTCGCGGTCGAGAAGCCGGACCATATTACGACAACGTTTATAAGATCCGCGTCCTCCTTACATCAATCGTAGGGCTGATTCGGGGGATTAAACCGTTCGATCAGCTCCAACATCGCTTCAAGCATGACCCACAGCGGAACCAGCTCGTCAGGGCGGTCCAGCCACTGTGGGTCTTTGATGATTCCGTAAGCTTTAATCCTACGAATCACTTCCGATTTCCGTTCTTCCACCTGCATCACGCTCCCCTTAGCCGTTCCGCCGCGCATCGTCCGCCGCTCGCATAGATGGGCTGTCGCCTCAGTATATGTCTTCTTCTGTCAAACGGTTCGGAAACGTGGCGACGCGGCGCGTAAACTATTAACCTTGTTAACCTTTTATTCGACATTGCGGATCGGTATAATAGAGGTAAGAGGATCCAATAGGAAGGAAGCGGGTGGAGAAATGATTTCCGAGGACTTTACGAAGGTATGGACGAAGCTGACGCGCGAGTGGAAAATGAATTTGGAGCAATCGCTTGCTCCGCTCACCGAAGGACAGCTGAACGTATTGGAGCTATTGCTGGATTCGGAGCCGATGAAACCATCCGATCTCATCCCCTACTTGTCGACGACCCCTGCCGCGGTAACGACGCTGCTTGATCGGATGGAGCGCAACGGCTTAATCGAGCGGTCGCGGGACAATCAAGACAGAAGGATCGTATGGATTACCGTGTCGGAGCAGGGGATATCGGAATGCGAACGGGGAAGAGCCATTCGGAGCCGACTGATCGGGGAATCGCTGGACCGCATATCCGCCCATAACCAGCAATTGCTCGTGCTGTTGCTGGGCAAAGTAGCCAATCATTGACCGATGCATACGAAAGGGCAGTACAAGCCGCGCGTAACGGCTCGTACTGCCCTTTTTTTAGTCGGCTATTGTTCCGCTCTCATGGATTCCAAACGCTCCGTCAGCATGGCCAGGTCTTTGGTTAATGCCGCGTAATCGGCTTGCCCAAGCAGCTTGTCGTTGCCCGCTGCGAGCGTCGCTTCGACGGGGAGCACGCGATAACGATAAGATTTGTCGGGCCGATATCGATGAACCCAGGTCGGAATAGCTTCGATGTCCGTGAGCTCGACGTAACCGTCGGTCATGTTTTTTTTCACGCCGACATTAAAGATAACGCCGTAATCCTTGGAATCTCCGCGCTGGTTGGAGATGAAGTTGCCCATGGAATAAATGATTAAGGCTTGCTTGGGTCGCCCTTGCTCGTCAAACGTATCCACGACCTCGTACGGCTGCACGACATGCGGATGGGAGCCTGCTATGATATCTGCGCCGGCGGCCGCGAGCGACCGTGCCAGCGTCGTCTGCGAATCGTTCGGAACGATCTGGTACTCGGTGCCGAAATGAAGGGCGACCGTGACGAGATCGGCTCCGGCTTCTCTTAGCCGTTTGATATCCGCCTTGATCTTCGATTCGTCGATCAGATTCACGAGGTAAGGTTTCCCTTCGGGAATCGGAATGCCGTTCGTGCCGTAGGTGTAGGATAGCAGTCCCATTCGTATGCCGTTCTGCTCCACGATAACGTTGGCATCCGCTTCTTCTTGCGAAACGGCCGTCCCGACGGTCCGGAAGCCAAGCGCCCGGACATGCTCCAACGTCTTGAGCAGCCCTTTCTCGCCCTTGTCGAGCGAATGGTTGTTGGCGGTGGAGAGCAGATTAAAGCCTGCCTCCTTAAGCGCCTCCGCCAGCTCCGTCGGCGCGTTAAACGTCGGATAACCGGTATAGCCGAAATCGGCGCCGGCGATCGGAGTTTCCAAATTCGCCATGACCCAATCGCCCTCGCTAAAAATCGGCTTCACGTTCTCGAAGAAAGGAGTGAAATCGTATGTACCCGTTGCTGCATCGTACGCGCCGGGCAATTGCGGCGAATGGCTCATAATGTCGCCGACGCCCATCCATACGGCCTCCGAATAAACGGGCGGCGGAGGCGTTGGCTCCGGCGTCGGCTCAAGGGAAGGAGAAGGCGATGCTTCGGCCGTCTCCGTCGGATCGGAGCCGGAATTGCCCGTCAAGTTCCGGGATTTCCCGGAATCGCCGGAAAGCAAGGGATATGCCCAGATGAACCCGACGACAAGAGCAAGCAGGGCAAGCGTCGTAAATAACGTATACGCCAATTTCTTTTTCGTTTTTTTTCTCAACGTCATAACGTCCTCTCATGAATGCCGCACTGGGCAGGGGTCCGTTAGCGGTCGGCTTCCAACATGGAAAGGGATGCGGCCTCCAGCTCCTCTTGCGTCCACCAAGCCCATGCGGCGCCCCGTTCCGGCAGCGAGCGGAAGGTTATCCGCTCCTTCGTGACGGGATGGGGGAACGAAACGGAGGTGGACCACAGCATGATATCGGCCGTTTCCGTCCGTTTATCGGCGCCGTACTTGAGATCCCCTACCAGCGGACAGCCGATATGGGCCAGCTGCGCCCGAATCTGATGCGGTCTGCCCGTCCGCAGCTTGACGGCGACGAGACTGTAGCCCTTGGCCGAAGCCGTGACGGCGTAGTCCAAAATGGCTTCCTTCGCCTCCGAAGCGGGAGTGTCGAAGACGGCAACTTGATTCCGCTTGGAATCCTTTCGGATATAATGCGTGAGCGTTGCGGAGCGCTCGGCAGGCTTACCCTGCACGACGCACATATAGGTTTTGCCGAACGAGCGGCTTCTCACGGTTTCTGACAGGCGCGATGCGGCTTTGGAGGTGCGGGCGAACACCATGGCCCCTCCGACGGGACGGTCGAGGCGGTGCACCAATCCCAAAAACACGTTGCCCGGTTTGTTGTGCCGTGCCTTGACGTCTTCTTTCAGCAGCGTCAGCATGTCCGGATCGCGCGACTCGTCCTCCTGGGAAGGGATGCCTGGCGGCTTCACGACCACTAAAACATGGTTATCCTCGAACAGCACCTGAATCGCCATTATTCGGACTCCCAACGCCCCAAAATGCCGCAAGGCAGGTTAAGCCCGGAGCGCGTAATCGGCAAGCCGATCTCGCCGCAATGGATGGCGCCGCCGTATTTGCTTTTAATGGAGATATGCAGCAGATTATGGAGAACGGACGGAGATAGGCCGGTCGTATACGAGTTAATAAGCATGAAAAGCGGATTATCGGACAAAATCGTCGTGCATGTCTGAAGGAACGGGTACAGATTTTCTTCGAGCTTCCACGTCTCGCCGTTCGGTCCGCGACCGTACGAAGGCGGATCCATAATAATGGCGTCGTACTGGCGCCCGCGGCGTTGTTCCCGCTGCACGAACTTGAATACGTCGTCCGTAATGTAACGGATCGGCGCAGACTCCAGACCGGACAATACGGCATTGTCCTTGGCCCATTGCACCATGCCTTTGGCCGCGTCGACGTGACAAACCTCGGCTCCGGCCGATGCAGCCGCAACCGTTGCGCCGCCGGAGTAGGCGAACAGGTTTAACACGCGGATGGGCCTGCCGGCACCGCGGATCTTGTCCATCATCCAGCTCCAGTTCACCGCTTGCTCCGGGAACAAGCCCGTATGCTTGAAGTTGGTCGGCTTAATATGGAATTTCAGGTCGCCGTAAGCGATCGTCCAACGTTCGGGCAGGCTATCGCGCATTTCCCACTGGCCGCCTCCGGAATTGCTTCTGTGGTAGTGTCCGTCCGCGCGCTTCCATTCGCCGCTTTCGTCCGCTATGGGCCAAATAATTTGAGGATCCGGGCGGCGAAGCACGTATTGCCCCCAACGCTCGAGTTTATCCCCGTCTCCCGTATCGATGACTTCGTAATCCGTCCATTGATTCGCAACATACATCAAATTCAACCATTCCTTGTCTATTGAAAGTCTTGTAAAGTTAACATATCATCGCTTATTATAACGAAGCAAGGAAGAGTAAGCAACGAAAGCGAGCAGGCGGGGGCGGGATTTATGGTTATGAACAAAATCATATGGATTATTTTGATTGCGGCAGGCGCGGCAGGACTCGCCATGATATGGGCGCTGCTGCCGGAACAGGGCGGTTTCCCGTTCGACGACGGCTTCCGCGACATGATGGAAGGGTGGGCCGGCGAGTCGACAACGGCGCTGATGAAGGGGCTTAACGTGATTGGATCCACGGCGGGCATCGTCGCGCTTACGCTGTTGTTTGCCGCGATGATCGGCTGGAGGCTGGGACTGCGTCAAGCTTTGATGCTTGTCGGGGCGATGGCGGTTGGTTATGGACTTAATGCAATTATAAAAGGAAACGTCGACCGGGTTCGTCCGGCTGAAGCGTGGGGTATCGTCGTCGACGGCGCGAGCTTCCCGAGCGGCAACGCGATGCTGGGAATCATTTTATTCGGCCTGACGGCTGCTTTCGTCCTGAGTCGATCCGCTATGGCGGGGTGGTCCAAAGGACTCGTCGCCGCGGCGTGCGTCGCGATGATCGCGCTTCTGGGCCTCGGCAGATTGTATTTCCACGTTCATTATTTATCCGATATCGTAGCGGGCTATTGCGCTGGCTTGATCGTCGTGGCGGGAACGATGCTTCTTCCCGCGGGCCGCGCCGGACGAGGCGCCGGAAAGGGGAGGATTCGGTCATGATGATGGTGCTTGAATGCGAATGCGGCAACCGGACCGGATTGTTCGCTACCGGCGACAGAGACGAACAAGGCCGCGAATATATCGAGCTTGAGGATGACGACCGGTTCAGCTTCGAGATCGGCGAGGACAGCATCGTCTTCCGCTGTTCGTTCTGCGGCTATCGATACCGGCTCAAGAAATTCGCGCCGTTCGAGTAACCGTGCTTGAAACGCGATCGAGCCGTTCCAAGGCGACTTGTCGCTTGCGAACGGCTCGATCGTGATTCAATAACAGTAATACTTTTCCCAAATCTTTTGCGAATCGTCTTGGTTATCTTCCCACCAGCAGTAATCCTCCCACCAGTCGTCCTCCCAAAGATCGTCGCACCAATCCCAGAAGCTGCCCTTGTCTTTGTCCTTATCCTTGCCTTTGTCCTTATCCTTGCCGTTGTTCTTGTCGTTCCCTTTATTGTTGTTCTTGTTGTCTTTGTAGTCGTCGTTGTACTTGCCGTTGCTGCCGTAGTCATTGCCGGAACCGCTGTTATTGCCGTACGAGCTGCTCGACCCGCCGCCGAATAGGGAGAATAGGCTGGACAAAAAGCCGGTGTTCCCTTTGTCGGAGTAAGCGCTCGAATAGCTGGAGGCGAAAGCGGAGGCCGGGAATGCCAGCAGCGTCAACAGCAAGGTCAGGCCGACGACCCTTTTCCAGACGGCCATGAGAGATTCCCTCCCTGTAACAATATCAAAGAACAGTTTGTTCTCAATAAAGAATTTACCATGTGAAACCAGTTGTGTAAACGGAAATTTTTGCAGGCTCAAAGGCCGCGCTCCCGTTTGCTCATTCAAGGGAATGTCGCTTTATCGTGATTAAAGCGACTAATCGGGATTATAAATCGACATCGCTGATTACTGATACGCCAGTGGCTCTATTGTTTTGGTAATCCAATTGAATAACGGATATTCGAACGATTTCGGAATGGATGAAATCAGTTAAATGCTGTGTACAATATTGAAACGCCTCCGTTAGCTTATCTTGAGTCAGCCTGTTTGAAATCGTGCAATGCGGAGTCCATTTATTAGGCAGATACAATGATTGAGGATTGGAATAACGGTTAAAGCGGCGATGGTGCTCGGCATGCAGCTCGATAAATTCTCTTGAAGGAGCCGGAGTTAACACCAAGGTGCCAGTTTTAATAAATGTAGAAAGCGAATTGAAAACAATCTTTACTCTATTCTTGGTACCGTAGAAGCTCTCGAAAGCTCTTATAAAACTTTCATCCATATCGGAGTAATCCGCCAATGTGATATGCGGCTTCCGATTCCATACTTCTTCTGCATAGTTAGATATGGACCTTTTGCTAAGACCCTTCCAAAGGTCAAAAATAACTTGCTCGGTCTCTTGGTCCAAATGGGTAACTACCGCGAACATACCTGAATTTCCCCCTATATTGTCTTCATCCGTCGTACGAAACAGACAAGACAAGTCAGATGAACATGTTTCTCTAAATTCGACGATATGTTCTCGTATTCCTTGCTCTTTATAAATGAACTCGTGATTTTGCTGTCGAAGCAGCGATTGGAGCTCGCCCGGCCGCTCCGGCGTCGATAGAAGAGATATTCTGTATGTTTGTCTTTGCGTTCCTGCATGTCATCCAAACATGAAAGAGGCCGAACGCGCTCGCGAATCGTTAGAACTTGATTCGCGAGTCTACGATACGGCCTGCAGGGTCAATTCGTTCGGTTACACCGGCAGCCACAAAGCCAACACGTTAGGCGGCTCCCAGCCGGTTAGAGAGGTATGGGTTTGTCTGCATGCGTAGACGACTCCGTTATACGTAACGCGGGTACCGGCCGTGTAGTGGACGCCTGGCGCCCAGGGCGCTTCCGCCGGAGGAGCGGCGGTCGTGCCGCTTATATTGCTGGATGCCGACGTATTGCCGGCGGCGTCGAACGCGACGACGCTAAACGCGTACGTCGTCGAAGCCGTTAGGCCGGTAACGGTATAATCCGTCGCCGATGCGCCGACCGTCGCGACGAGGGTCGTGCCGCGGTAAATCCGGTAACCCGCGACGCCGACGTTATCCGTGGACGGACTCCACATCAGCATCATGCTGGCGGACGTCGGCGCTCCCATGATATGCAAGCCCGGAGGCGCGGAAGGCGCTTGCGTGTCGACCGCGATCTGTCCGGTCGTAACGGACACGGTATTGCTGGACGCCGATTCGTTGCCAGCCGCGTCGACCGCAGTCACTTTAAACGCATAAGAGGTAGAGGAGGTTAAGCCGGTAAGCGTGCGCGTCGTCGGGGAGGAGGGCACGGTCGTCAGAAGCGTGCTCCCGTTATAGATTTTGTAGCCGGTAACGCCGACGTTGTCCGTCGAACCGGACCAGGTCAGCGTAGCGCTTGTCGTGCCGACGTTGGACGCGGACAAGCCGGAAGGAGCGGTCGGAGACGTCGTATCGGCAGGTCCGCTCGCGAATTGCACGTCGATCGCGTTATAGAACGCATTGGCGGTGTTATCGACGTCCCAGACGGCAAGAATGATGTGATAGCCCGTGCGGACAGGCACGTCGCAGTCATGGGATAACGTCATCGGCGGTTGGGCTCCGTTATAGTTAATCGTGCAGAACGGCGTCAGCTCCAACTGATCGCGAGTTAGCGCCGCATTTGGGTTCCAATTCGGTTTCGTGATGAAATACCGGAAGTTGGTCGTCGCGTGATTCGCGGTGAACTTCCACGTAAAGGTGCGCGTTCCAGGCGTCATCTGCACTTTGCTCCAACGCGTGCTGGATTGCTCGTCAAGCTTGGGGAATGCTCCGTTCGCGCTTGCGATCTTGCCGTCGGCCGGACCTGCGTTCGGGAAGCCTTTGGTCGTCTCCAGGCTTTGCGGTTCGTATACGATGCTCCCGCAGTCGGTATTGACGCCTTGCTTGCATAAGATGGAACGGCTGGCGGGAGCATCGACATAACCATGCGCGGAAGCATATTGCGCGATAATGAGAGTAAGAGCCATTAATACGACGAACATACCGAGCGTTAAGATTGCGCGAGCACCCATAATGCGGATCGTTGAACGAATCGACATAAAAAGAATCCTCCTAATCGAATAGTAGTCTTAAAAGCGAAGCTCCACGAACATGATACAATTTGTATCAATTAATACGAAGAGCAGACCCATGCTTTGCGTCTGACTCTGATGTCATATATAAACTCGTGTGAGTTTATAGCTCGCGTAGCCGGAAGGAGACCATCCGCTTTTCTGCATGGGGTGGGAAATTCATACAATCCAACTTTCATGTTCAGTATAAGGGCTCGGGGGGAAGTTCGGGAGGGGAATTATTAACGCAATTCAAATTTCCCCCTCCTTGCAACCTGGCACCGACTGCCGTTCGTCAGGACTTTATAGCGGCTTTGGCATAGAACCGCGGCGAATATTCCGTATCGTTGTAGCTGGCATGGAAAATGGAAGTCGTCGCCGGAGAGAGAGGGGGGACGAGCCAGGACCACCTGCCCGTCGTTTCTCGCCCTTCTTTCGTTTCGTTCTTTTCGAATCTTCCGAATTGAAGCGCCGCCGTATGGTGATCGACGATCGTGACGCCCATGGCGCGATAGGAGTCCAGCACGGCTGCGTTTAGCTCGACGAGCGCGCGATCCTTCCATAGCGGGTTCGATTTGGACATGTCCTGTCCCATCGCGCGGGCCATGGCCGGCAACAAATCGTAACGCTGCTCGTCGGCCAAATTGCGCGCGCCGATTTCCGTTCCCATATACCAGCCGTTAAAAGGGGCCGCGGGATAATGGATGCCTCCGATCTCGAGCGTCATGTCGGACAGGAACGGAACCGCGTACCACTTGACGCCTAGTTCGTCGAAGGCCGGATACAGGCTATGGCGGATCGGGACTTCAAGAAGAAGACGTTCGGGGATGTCGTACATGACCGGTTCCCGTCCAGGCAATTGAAACACGATAGGGAGAACGTCGAACGCCGTTCCCGGTCCTTGCCATCCCATCGATAAACATGCTCGCGTGAAAGCGACGGAAGCGGGATCCCCGGTAACGGTCCCGTCTACCGCTTCGTAGCCTGCGTACCGCACAAGCTGGTGATTCCGAATAAGCGGCCCGGAAGCGGGGGAATCCGCGCGGGATTGCGGCGCGAAAACCGTGATGAGCGGGCGGATCGCGCCTCCGTTGGTTGCGGCTTCCATATGCGAGAACAACGCGCCCGCAAACGCTTCTTCGGTCGTCGCTTCCCTGGCGTCCACGACGGTCAACGTATCCCAGAACAAACGCCCGATACATTTATTGCTATTGCGCCATGCCAGCTTGGCGCCGTACGTCAGCTCGTCCGCCTCGTGCGTATACGTGCCTCGATGAGCGATTTCATGTCGTATGGCTTCGAGCCGAACGCGAAGCTCGGCGTCGGTTCGACCAAGCTCGCGGTAACAGATGGCGATAAAGCTGCTAGCTTCGTGAAAGAGGGTATGGTTGATCAAGGTTTCGTTCATCGGGATGCTCCTATTTTCCGTTTATGATGTCTCTAGTATAACAACTGCGGAATCCTTGCAATCGCCGCAGTTGTGACAATTTGAGAAGCCTTGCGGCACGACCGTATAGTAACGAGAATTCCAATATCAAAAAAATCCAGTCCATCTGCTTTCCGCTCCATTGTGGAACCATTGCCAGTTGCGTAATAATAGGGTTGTGTCAGAACAATACCCGGAAGGATGATGAAGCTTGCGCAAAATAAAGATCGGCGTAATCGGATGCGGCATGATCAGCGGTATTTATCTCAAAAATTGTACGGAGACGTTTAATTACATTCTAGAAGTGAAAGCGGTTGCGGATCTTGTGCCCGAGCTCGCGGCCAGACGCGCGGAAGAATTCGGCATCGGCGCCGTCTACTCCGTGGAGGAGCTGCTGGCCGATCCGGAAATCGAAATTGTGCTTAATCTGACCGCCCCCGCCGTACACGCGCCAATCAATAAGCTTGTATTGGAGGCGGGCAAACACGTGTACACGGAAAAACCGTTCGCGCTGTCGCTCGAGGAAGCGGACGAGGTGCTGGAGCTTGCGGAAGCGAAAGGGCTGCTCGTTGGATGCGCGCCGGATACCTTTCTCGGCGGAGGCATTCAGACATGCCGCAAGCTGATAGACGACGGATGGATCGGCAAGCCTTACGCGGCTCATGCGTCCATCATCATGGGGAACGCCGGAGACGGCATGCATCCGAACTTCCAGAATTTCCTGAAGCTTGGCGGCGATCCCGTTATGGACATGGCTCCTTATTATTTGACGGCACTTGTCGCGATGCTGGGACCGGTTAGGCGGGTTACGGGCTCGGCGCAGCAATTGTACAAGGAAATAACGGTTACGAACCCTAGATCGCCTAGATACGGGGAGACGGTTCCGGTCGAAGCTCCTACCAACGTAACGGCAACGCTCGACTTCCACGGCGGCGCGGTCGCAAGCCTGCAGGCTTGCAAAGAAGCGTTCGGCTATGAGCCGCGCATGGAGATTTATGGAACGCATGGCATCCTGTACGTACCGGACGCCAACTTCTTCGGAGGGACGATCAAGCTGAAAACGGCTGCGGGCGAGCTGAAAGAAGTGCCGTATTCGCATGGTTTTACGATCGACAGCAGAGGCATCGGCGCAGCCGACATGGCCCACGCGATCCAGAGCGGGCGGAGCAACCGCGCGAGCGGCAGGCTGGCCAGGCATATACTGGACATTTCGCTTAGCATTTTCGAATCATCCCTCCAAGAACGACACGTAACGCTGGAATCGACGATCGATCGGCCGGAGTCTCTGCCGCTCGGACTCAAATACAATTCGCTCGCTTGAGCAAGGGGGAGAGGACGAAATGAAAGCTTTTCCGATTGGCGTACAGCCCTATACGGTAAGAGAAGCGATGAGCCGCGATTACGAAGGAACGCTTAGACGGCTCGCATCCATCGGGTACAAAGGAATCGAGCTTGGGTTGCCGCCGGAAGGAGTAACCATTGAGGAACAGAAGGAATTATTAAGGTCGCTCCATTTGCAGGTTGTGGGGTCTCATGCCGGATTCGATACGCTTGCGTTCGACGAGAACGCCATTATGGATTATTTGGACGAAGTAGAAGGAGGCAAGCACATCGCGATCTCGCTTCGATTCGCGGACAAGGAGGACGTGCTTCGCAAAGCGGGCATCTGCAACGAGATCGGAGCGCGTATGAAGCAAAGAGGCTACAAGTTTCTCTATCATAATCATGACTGGGAGTTCGTTCTCTTGGAAGGAAAATACGCGATGGATTGGTTTCTTGAAGCAACGGATCCGGACAACGTAGCGATGGAGCTCGACACGTATTGGGCGGCCAAAGCGGATGTGTCCCCCGCGGGTTATTTGCGGACGCGCTTGCGTGGCCGGTGTCCGCTGCTGCATATTAAAGACATGGAAGCGGGCGAAGAGAGATTTTTCGCCGAAATCGGGGAAGGCGTACTCGACTTCCGGGATATTGCGGCCGCCGCCGAGGAAGCCGGCGTCGAATGGATGATCGTGGAGCAGGACGAAAGCAGGCGGGATCCGCTCGAAAGCCTGAGCCTGAGCTACAATAACTTGGCTGCCATGGGACTTCTAAGGCGTTGACGAAAGGAGGGGCGGGTATCGAACGCGACTATAAGCGAAATGACGGCTTGCCGAGCGTCAGCGTGGCGGGAGACATCGTCAAGCGGGCGGGAACGGGACTGGCGACGAGGACGATTCATGATTTCGAGCTGCTCTATTTCCCCTATGGAACCAAAAGCGCTTACGTTCTCGAAGATCAGGAGCATCAGCTGGACGAACCCGCCTTCATCGTCACTAGACCGGGAGAGCGTCATAGCTACCGTTATGATCCCGCGCAGCCCTCGAGACATCTGTTCGTGCATTTCTCGTACGACCAACCGGAGGCTGTAATCCCCCCGCTTCGCATCCTTACGCGGGGAGGACCGCCCGTCATCCGGACGAGCGACGAGCTGCTCGCGGGAATGATGAAACAATTGATGCTCATTGCGTATCGACATCCCGAACAGATACGGCGGCGAGGCGGCTTGATGCTCATGTCGTTGCTCGAGGAACTGGAGAGTCTTGCGGAGGGGACGCCCCCGGCGACTCCCGAAGAGACGATTCCGCCCCAAATCGCCAAAGCTTTGGATTATATCGACAAACATCTGGCTTCTCCCATATGGATCGACGAGCTTGCCGCAAAAGTCGGTTGGACGCATGAGCATCTCTCCCGCAGTTTCGTGCGCCATACGGGCAGGTCGCCCCGGGAGACGATCATCCACCGCAAGATCGAGCGCGCATGCCAGCTTCTTTTGCACGATGATTTCAGCGTGAAGGAGATCGCCTATTCGCTCGGGTACGCGGACGAAAATTATTTTTACCGCGTGTTTAAACAAGTTAAGGGAATAACGGCGCTAGCCTATAGAAGCAAATATTATAACTCCTGGTCCAGCGAGCTTCTCCCCGGTTGGAGACAGCGATACGCCGTATCCGCGGAATCGAATATTGTTTAACGCGGCGCTGCCTTCCAAAGGGCAGAATCGCGTCTGAAGGAGAAGCTTCCGAAACGCCAAGGATGGAAGGAGAGGGATCGGTTGGAACTACGACCATTGAAAGCCGGTCTAATTGGATATGGCTTCGCGGGAAGAATCTTTCATGCGCCCGTATTGACGTCGGTGCGTGAGCTTGCACTAGCGAAAGTGGTAGAGCGCAGCTCGGAGAAGTCGAAGGAGCGTTATCCTTACGTAGAGGTTGTCAGAGAGGCCAAGTCGCTGTACGACGATCCGGATATCGAGCTAATCGTCGTCGCCACGCCAAGCACCGACCATTATTCGTTCGCGAAGGAGGCGCTGCTGGCCGGCAAGCATGTCATTGTCGAAAAGCCGTTTACGACGACTAGCGCGGAAGCGGATGAGCTAGTGGAGCTTGCAAGGAAGCAAGGCAAAGTGATCAGCGTGTTCCATAACCGGCGCTGGGACGGGGATTATCAAACGGTGCGCAAAGTGCTGGAAGCGGGCTGGCTGGGCCGGATCAGCGAAGCGGAATTTCGCTGGGACCGTTTCAGTCCGCATGTCTCGGCGCGCAGATGGCGCGATGCCGGCGAAAGGCTGGGGTCCGGGGTGTTTTACGATCTCGGCGTCCATTTGATCGATCAAGCGCTCTGCCTGTTCGGCAAACCGGAGACGATTACGGCGGATATTCGGACGCAGCGCGACGGTGCCGGCGCGGACGACGGGTTTGAGGTGACGCTGGGATATCCCGATCGATTGAACGTCAGGCTTCGCTCGTCGTTGCTCGTCCGCCAGCCCGGTCCCCGGTATTCTTTGCACGGCACGGAGGGTTCGTTCGTGAAGTACGGCGAAGACGGACAGGAGGATCAGTTAAAGGCGGGGCTTACGCCGCTGGACGCCGGTTACGGCATCGAGCCGGAGTCTCGATTCGGCAAGCTGGACGCCATAATAGGCGGCGTGCGGTTTCGGGGAAATATCGAGACGCTCCCAGGCTCCTATCAGCACTACTACCGTAACGTAGCCCAGCATATTATGGGGCTGGCCGAGCTTGAAGTTAAGCCGGAGGAGGCGAGAGACGCCATCCGTTTGATCGAGCTAGGCCTTTTAAGCAGCAAGGAAGGAAGGACGGTGGAAGCGACATGGTAACGCGGGACCCCGAACAAACGTATCTCTTTCCCTTTAAAAGCGCGCTCAACGCTTCGACGCTTATGCCGTTCCGCTTGACTCTCGACGAGCAGATTCGCGTCGCGGCCGAGTCCGGTTACGATGGAATCGAAATTTGGATGAAGGACGTTGAAGCTTTTCTGGAGGCTGGAGGAAGTCTTCGAATGCTGCGGGACGAAATAACGACCCTTGGCATCGAGATTCCGAACGCTATCGCTTTTTTTCGCTGGGCAGACCGGGATGAAGAAGTGCGGGAAGAGGCGCTTGCCGTGGCCAAACGCGAAATGGAGCTGTTAGCCGAGCTGGGCTGCAAGGCGGTTGCCGCTCCGCCGTTCGGTCAAGTGGACGACGTGTCGCCGCATGAATTCGCGGGCCGTTTCGCCGAGCTTTACGCAATCGGAAAGACAGCGGGCGTCGAGCCCTACCTGGAATTCTGGGGCAGATCGGCACGGTTGAATACGTTGGAGGAGACGCTGGAGGTACTGGGTTACGCGGATTTGCCGGAGACGAAGCTGCTCCTTGATCCGTTCCATATGTATACAGGCGGCTCCAAGCTGGAAACGCTGGCGAAGGTGGATAGGCGGCGCATCGGCATCGTTCATGCTAACGATTACGGAGAGCTTCCGCCGAGGGAGACGATCGCCGATCGCGACCGCCTCTATCCGGGGGATGGCGTCGCTCCACTCGCCGAGCTTGCCAAGATGCTCCATAACGGCGGTTATGATGGTTATTTGTCATTAGAGCTCTTTGTCGAGGAATATGGAGATAGGAGCGCTTCCGAAGTGGCAATGCTGGGACTTCGGAAGATGAAAACCGCGTTCTCGGTGCCCGCAGTCTAAGTATTCAATCGTTTCATGCCAAGAAACGAGAGCTCGCCATGATCGTCCCTTTTGAAGCTATATTGGCTCTGGAACCAAGGATGCTGGAAGAGGTCGGGCGCGATGGGGTACATCCGCAGCACTTCGCGGTTGTTCCATACCGCAAACATGCCCTGATCGTCCCGATCCACGACGGCCCTGCAGCCAAAGCCCTCGTAGATGCCGGCGTACGATAGCTGCCGTTCAACCGTCATGTCGTATGCCGGCGGCCGCTCCGGAACGGCGGAATCCTCCCCGAATACAACACCCGCCAGCGCGTCCGCGATTTTGGTTGCCGGCACGTAATTATAATTCGTCAGCACGATAACCGTCGTTCCGTCTTCGGGATAGCGATGAAGCTCGGAACGGAAGCCGTGATACGCGCCTCCATGATGGATCCGTCTCCGGCCGTGCATCTGTCCAAGGAACCAGCCAAGGCCGTACGGGGCGTCCGTTACTCCGAAGAAGCGGTCCAATTCTTCATGGGATAGAAATATGCCTTTCTCGAACGATAAAGCCCAAGCGTACAAATCCTCGATCGTCGAATACATGCCGCCCGTGGAGAACAGCAAGCCCATATCGACGTATTCCGCGGGGATAGGGCCTTGCTCGGAGGCGTGGTAAGCGGAGGCGAGAGACGGAATCAAGATGCGGCCATCGATAACGCCCGTATTGAACATGTCAAGCGGACGAAGGATTCGGTTAGCTATCCATTCGTGGTAACTCATGCCTCCCACGGCTTCAATAATGAGACCGAGCAAATAATAGCCGGTATTGTTGTAGGCGAAGCGGCTTCCGGCTTCAAACTCCAACGGCTGTCCCAGAAATAGCTCAAACGCTTCGTCTCTCGTCATCGAAGTCTTGTTCAGCTTTGCGTTGTATTCCTTTACGCTCGTCAAATTGGGCAATCCGGAAATATGATGCATCGCTTGACGAATCGTGATCGGCGGCATGGAGGCCATTTCGGGAACATGCATGCTGACGGGATCCTCGAACGTTAGTTTTCCTTCCTTCGCGAGCAACGCGATGGCGAGAGCCGTAAACGACTTCGTGATCGACCAGACCCCGAACTTCGTATCCGTCCGATTAGGCACCCCATGCTCCAGATTAGCTTGACCGTATGCTTCCCGGAACAACACTTCCCCTTGGCGGGCGATTAGAACCGTTCCGCTGAATGGCCATTTGGCCATGTAGTCTTCCATATACCGATAAACGTTTACCCCAATTGTGGACAAGCTGTCTCCCCCTTTCGTTGGATATTGTATCATAAACGACAGCGTTGTATCTGCCATCAAGAACGAAAAAGGGGAACATTTGTTTTGTTTTTTGGCCAAAAATGGTGGAATTCGCTCCCATGGACATGGTATACTGTGTTCGAATCCGAATTCGAGGATAGTAAAGGAGAGTTTACGATGCCAATTAACGCTTACCTGAACTTCAACGGCAACACGCGCGAGGCGATCGAGTTTTACGCTGGCGCATTTGGGCTGGACGTGCCCAGAATCATGACGTTCGGAGAGGTTCCTTCCGACCCGAACCATCCGCTTCCGGAGGAAGCCAAAAACATGGTTATGCATTCGCGTTTGGACATTCTGGGCAGCATCGTCATGTTCTCCGACGTATTCCCGGGCATGCCGTTTACGCTAGGCAATAACTTCTCGTTGTCCGTCGTGACGGAGGATCGCGAAGCGCTGCAATCCGCGTTTAACAATCTGAAGGAAGGCGGAAGCGTCATGATGGAGCTGACAGAGACGTTTTGGGCTCCGCTATACGGCAGCTTGACCGACAAATTCGGCGTGCAATGGCAATTTAATCTCGGCATGAACGAATTTTAATGCAACGAAACAGGGGCATCCTTCCGTCATCTCGCGATGACTTGAGGATGCCCCTTCTGAATGGGGATTACTTTTGGATTTCCGCCAGGTGCTCGGACAGGCGATCCCATGTTTCGCCGATGCCTTGCTCCATGCCCATGTCGAGAACGGATTTAAGCGCTTCGGCCGTATCGTATTCCGATATGCTGACCAGCTTCGTTTTGCCTTCGAACGGCTCGAAGCGGAGCGTCGCCAAGGTTGCGGGCATCTCGTCGGAAACGTTGCCGTCCTTGTCGGAGAAATAATCGACGTACGCGATTTTCTCGTTCGTCACGATTTCCTTGTAAATCCCTTTGCCCCAGGATTCCATACCGTAGAAATCGCCTTGCTCCTTGTCCTTGCAGGTCATGCAATAGTGCCATACGCCGCCAGGATGGAAGTCGACCGTGCAATGCGTGATTTCCCAGCCGCGCGGTCCCCACCAGTGTTTAAGATGCTCCGCTTGCGAGAATACCTGGAAAACAAGGGAGGGAGGCGCGTCGAATACGCGCTCCAGAGTCAATACGTTGCCTTCTACCTTCGTGATCATTGCGTTTGTCATCGTTAATTCCTCCTGGGTATTTGGATTTATTCCTTCTGATCTTGCTGTAGTTTCTTTAAGTAGTCGTCTAAGTTGTCGTAGCGTTCGCTCCACATTTTGCGGTAATGGCCAAGCCAGACATCCATTTGCTTCAGCGGGTCGAAGCGAAGCCGGTAATGCCGGCGGTTCGCGTCGGGCTGAACTTCGAGAAGTCCGGCTTCGAGCAGTATGCGCAAATGTTTGGAAGCCTGCGGTTGGCGAATGCTTAGCCGATCCGCGATTTCTCCTACGGTCAGTGGGCCGTAAGCGAGCAGCTCCACGATGCGCAACCTGTTCGGCTCTGCGAGCGCGCTGAAGGTTGCGATATCCATTCGCCTTCGCCTTCCTTTCCGCTTGCCCATGTCCTTGCCTTCTTTGCATTTTGAATATACCATATTGAGAATATTCCAGTCAAGGAATATTATAAAGAAATTTGACTCGTCTATATTGATGGGGTAACATCAAAGGTATTGAAGACAGTAGTTTAGTAAATTACTAAATAAAAAAGTGGCGAAAAAGGAGATCGACGATGAAAATTCCTACAACGTTAAAACATAAACCCGTGCTTGTATCCGAGGATTACGAAAAGGTCGACGGACGTTACGCAAGCGAGTCCGACGCCAAAGGATTGTCGCTGGGGCTCGCGCAATGGAATGATAGAGGGAAGGTGGACATCTCGGCGAAGGTGTGGCGCCACACGGGAGAGAAGTGGTCCAGACAATCCGAGGAGCTGCCGCTTCACCGGGTACTCGATCTCGCCATCCTAGTCTGCAGCGGCATGGTGCACTTCCGCGAAGCATACCGCTTCAAGGACTTATACGATCCCGAGAACCCCGTCATCGAGAGGATCGGCCTGCAAGGCGACAAGATGACCGTGTCGGTGTGCACGGACAACGAAAGAATCAACGAGGATATGAAGCTGTTCAGCCAAGTGCTGAACGAGGACGGCGAATTAAACGGAGAGCGGCTGCGCCGATTGTCCGGCTTGCTCAAGGAATTGGGGTATTAATTAGATATCCGACTCCATCGGGCACAAAAGGTCGGATTCGGCAACGGCTACTTTGATATTCTTGAATGGCGGGAGGGATGAAAATGAACGGACTTAAGGCTCTAAACGATGCGATCGGGTACATCGAAGAGCGTTTAACCGATGAAATCGACATCAAGGAAGCGGCGAAGCGGGCCTACTGCTCGGAATACCATTTCCAGCGCATGTTCTCGTTTCTGTCCGGTGTATCGGTTGCGGAGTACATTCGGAGAAGAAGATTGACGCTCGCCGCCCAAGAGCTCAGCGAAGGTCGCTCCAAAATTATCGATGTCGCGATCAAATACGGCTACGGATCGCCGGATTCGTTTACTCGGGCGTTCCAGCAGCTGCATGGCGTGAACCCCTCGGAAGCGCGTGGAGCCAGTCCTTCGTTGAAAGCTTTCCCGCGAATGTCGTTTCAATTGACCATTCAAGGAGGAGTAGCTATGAATTACCGGTTAATCGAGAAGGAAAGCTTTCGGATCGTGGGGCTGCACAAACGGGTGCCTATCGTGTTCAATGGCGTAAACCCGGCGATCGCCGAGATGTGGGGACAATTAACGCCGCAGCTGATCGGGGAGCTAAAGTCGCTGAGCAATATCGAGCCGGGAGGCATGCTTAGCGCATCCGTCAACTTCGGCGAAGGACGGATGGAGGAGAAGGGCGAGCTGGATCACTATATTGGCGTAGCGACGACAGAGAAGGATACGGGAGCGCTTGCTGGACTCGAGGTGGATGCTTCCTTATGGGCCGTATTCGAGTCGGTCGGTCCTTTCCCGGAAACGCTGCAAAACATATGGGGCCGCATCTACTCCGAGTGGTTTCCGTCGTCGGACTACGAGATTGCGCCCGGCCCCGAGATGTTATGGAACGAGAGCAAAGATACCTCCGCGCCGAACTACAGAAGCGAAATCTGGATTCCGGTAAAGAAAAGAATAGGCTCGAATTGATGGCGAAAGTGATGCCCGTCAACGCAAAGAGATGCCGCAGCGGCATCTCTTTTTTTGCGTTGTTTTTTTGTCGAGCAATGACAAGTAGAGTCGAATCGCGAAGTTTCAAAGCGGAGGGCTTGGGCAATAACTGTAGGTAAAGTGACCGAAAGCGGTGAAGACGGCTTGAAAAAAAATTCATACGCGCAGCGCAATTCCATCCATATGGAACAAGCGGACAACGATGCACTGGAGAAGGATTCAAGAAAGCTGTCGAGCCTTCTTCAGCAAAATATCGATTATATCTATTATCGCTTAAACGCGCCCGGCGACCTGATGACCAAGGAAATCGAGCTGGGGCCTAACCGGTTCAGATTGGTCCTGATGAACCTGGACGGCATGATCGATAAAACGCTCGTGCACGAATATCTGATGAAACCGATCGTCGATTACGCCGCGTCGCCATCCGCCTTGCCATCGCAGAACAGCGACGAATGGATCAAAAAGCTGAAAAACGAGGTTTTGCCGCTCGAAGAAATTCATTCCATTTACGATATGTACGATGCGCTCCAGGTCATCTTATGCGGTGATACGCTGGTCATGCTGGAAGGAACGGGGCATGGCCTCGCGATCGGCAGCAAGGGCTGGATGCGGCGCCAGATTCAAGAGCCGCAGACGGAATCGCTTATTCGCGGGCCGAAGGACGGCTTCACCGAGGATATCCGAACCAACTCCTCTCTGGTTCGCAAAAGAATTAAAGATCCGTCGCTCCGACTTGATTCCTATTACCTCGGTGCAAGAACGAAGAAGGAAGTCATGGTCGCTTATATGGACGGCATCGTCAATCCGAAGCTGGTAGCGGAGGTCAAGCGAAGATTGCTCACCATCGATGTCGACGACGTGGAGGGCTCCGGATTTATCGAACAGTGGATCGCGGACAGCTTTATTTCGCCCTTTCCCCAAATCATGGATACGGAGCGCCCGGATAAATTTGCCGGCTCCCTGATGCAAGGAAAGGTTGGGTTGCTGGTCGACGGCACGCCATTCCAGCTTGTCATGCCGATCACGATCGCCGCGGCTTTTAATTCGCCGGAGGATTATTATCAGCACTGGATGATTGCCAGCCTGATCCGGAATCTTCGGTTTATCTCCATGTTCGTCGCAACCTTTCTTCCTGGTTTCTATATCGCGCTAGCGGAATACCATCATGGCATGATCCCTTCCAACATCGCATTCTCGATCGCATCCGCGCGGGAAGGGGTGCCGTTTCCCGTATTTATCGAGGCGCTGTTGATGGAGGGCACGCTTGAAATATTACGGGAAGCGGGGGTCAGGCTTCCCAAGCCGATCGGGCAGACGATCGGCATCGTCGGCGGTCTCGTTATCGGCGAAGCGGCCGTATCGGCAGGGATCGTAAGTCCCGTCATGGTTATCGTCGTGGCGGTTACCGCTATTGCCTCCTTCACTTTGCCGTCCTATTCGTTTGGCATCGTGACCCGCATTATGCGATTTCTCATCATGGTGGCGGCTTCCGTGCTCGGACTATTCGGCGTCGTGCTTGCGTTTCTGATCATCTTTATCCATCTAGTCAACTTAAAGAGCTTCGGCGTGCCGTATTTGACTCCGATTTCTCCCATGCTCCCTGGCGACTGGAGAGATCTCATTCTGCGTTCTCCCGTTACGTTTTTGAGAAAAAGGCCTAGAATGCTACAAACGGAAGATAAAACCAAGATGCCACCCAAAAGGAAGTGATTCGGCATGAGCTTGAACAGCTGGGAATACGGGGACGAGCTGATCGGTCAAAAGGAGCTAGTATTTGTAATCAGCACGCTTATAATCGGCGTCGGCATACTGACGCTGCCGCGATCGATCGCCCAAGCGACCCAGTCGTCGGACGGCTGGATCTCGATTATGGCGGCAGGCATCGTCGCGATGGGCTGCGCTTGGACGGCTGCCAAGCTGACGACGAAATTCCATAACCGAACGTATCTGGAATTCGCGGCCTTCGTTGGCGGCAAACCGACAGGTTATGCCATCGCGATCTTTTATTTGTTTTATTACTGCTCCTTCACGGCGTACATTTCCCGTTCCGTCGCGGAGCTGGCCAAACAATTTCTGTTCGAGCGGACGCCGCTCGAGGTTATCTCGGTCAGCTTTGTTCTTGTCGTTGTCTTCGCGGTGTCCGGTTCCCGTGTGGGACTGGTCCGGTTAACGGTTATTTTCTTGCCGTTCGTCGTCGTCGTGACGGGCATTTTCCTGCTGCTCGGGACAAACCTATTTGAATTTAGCAAATTATTGCCGCTTTTCAATGCGAGCTGGTCGAATTTGCTCGAGGGATCCAAGGAATCGGTGTTCTCTTTCCTAGGGTTCGAAGTCGTCCTGTTTTATGCAGGCTTGATGCGTCAGCCGTCCAAAGCTCCAAAAATGGCGATCTTCGCGGTTCTGATTGCCACGATCCTGTATGTATTCGTCTATATTTTTTCGATCGGCGTGTTCTCGTTCGAGGTCACCGAGAACATTATGTATCCGACGATCGAGCTTGCTAGAGAGGTAAGCGTTCCGGGCGAATTTTTCGAGCGTCTCGAATCGCTGTTCCTGATCTTTTGGCTCGTATCCGCGTTCGCTACAACCTCGTTGTCGCTCGATGTTTCCGTCCAATCGTTCCGTCATCTCCTGCCGATCAAAAAACATACGATTCTTTATATTCTAACGCCAATGATTTTCTTGTTCTCGATGGCGCCGCAAAATATCGTGCAATTATCGAATCTTGGCGGCTTGATCAGTTATTCCGGCTTGATTGGCGCAATCGTCATACCAATGAGTATCTTCGCACTCGCCAAAATACGAGAGGTGAGGAGCCATGGTTAAACGGTTTTGTCTGATGCTCGCCTTGTTGCTGGCCATTCTCCCGCTAGCGGGCTGCTGGGACCGGATGGAGCTGGAGCAGAGGGGGTTCGTGACGGGTATCGCGATAGACGCGGGAGTCCAGCGCGAGGAGGACAAGAAGCCCGGGGCCAAGCAGCCGCTGCGCGTCACCTTCCAGGAAGTCATCCCCGCGGGACTTAAGCAGACCGGGCAATCCGGAGGCTCGCTTGCCGGCGATTCGTACTTCAACATTACGCTCGAAGGGAACAGCATCCTGTCCGTTATCGCCAAGATGTCCGTCATGACGAGCCGTACGCCGTTTTTCGAGCATCTCAAAATCGTCGTCATCTCAGAGGCGGTTGCTCGAACCGAATACGGCTTCGCGAACATGCTGGATTATTTCCTTCGCAACAACGACGCTCGTCGCAGCGTCGCGATCATGATCGCGAAGGGAGAGGCCAAGCAGGCGCTGGATACTCTGCTGCAAGGAGAAAAGACGCCGGTCACGTTCATTCAATCCATATCGAAGAATCAGGACAGCTTCCGCATGATTCCGGAAACCCGGATCGGCGACATTCACGAATTTCTTCTGAAAAAACAAAGTTTTCTCGTGCAGCTGGTAACGGAGAAGGATCGATTTATATCGCTTGTCGGAGCGGCCGTCATGAACGGAAACAAAAATAACTTAGCAGGCTTTCTCGACGAACAGGAGACGGAAGGATACAACTTTTTGCGGCAAGGCATCAATGAAGGCGTGATTGAAGTAAGCGTAAACGATAGTCTTCTTGTGTATAAGGTCGAGGAGATTAAACGCCGGATCAAAGCCGATTGGAGCGAACCGGGCCAAATCCGGTTTACGATCGAGCTTGACGTGGAGGGAAGCTTGCTTGAAGCGTATGAACGACTCAATTATTTGAGCGATGACGTGCTTGCGGCTCTTCACGGCAGTATCGAGCAAGCGATCCTTCATCTAACGAATCAAACGATCAGAAAATCGCAAAAGGTGTTGAAAAAGGATATTTTGGGGTTGGGCAATTACATGGAAGAGCATCATCCGAAGCAGTGGAGGTCGCTGTACGACAATTGGGATAGAGGGATCAATCATTATTCCCATTGCGACATCGAAGTGATCGTAAAACCTCAAATCAGACGGATCGGCTCCATTAATAACAGCGAGCAGAGATAGGGGCGAACGGAATGAACAAGATCATGGATATCGGGCAACTGCCATCCATGTTAAGTTTCGTGTGCGCAGCCATGACGGTTATCGTGCCGTTTGCGATCAATTGGGCGGTCAACACGGCCAAGAAAAACGGCAACCCGCCATGGAAAGAGGAAGAGCAGTCGGAATAAACAAGAGGAGCCCCTCGCGCGAGGGGCTCTTGCTCATTATCTGGCTTGCAGCATCTTCGTCCAAAGCTCGGCGTCTTCGTAGCCGAGTCTCCAGGCGGCAACGCCGGCCAAGTCGTATTTCTTGGCGATTTCAATCCGCGCGAGCACGGTATTATGCGTCTCCGCCCAGAATACGTGCGTAAAACCATCCTTGGCATACGTGTATTTGGTCTGGCCGGATTCGGCATCCCAGACGCCGACGGCCTTGGTGTCGGCAATCAGCTTGGGAAGATCTTTCATAAGAAGAGCGCGGTTGTCGACCAGCTTGCCGGCCGAGTCGATGCGCCATTCGCGAACGTAGAACGGTATGCCTAACATCAGCTTGCTTCTCGGAACGCCGTAATCCAAAAATTGCTTGACGCCTGCTTCCGTCCAACGAAGCCCCGCGACGGAGCCCGGCTCCGTGCTGCCTTTCCAATGCTCGTCATAAGCCATGATCATGATCATGTCGACGATGCCTGCCAAGGCGGCATGATCGTATGCCGTCAGATGGTTCCAGCTTACGTCGCCGCGAGGGAGGTCGATCGACACTTTCAAGCCTTTGGCATGCGCGGCGGTCGTTAACGCTTTAACAAAAGCGGTATACAACGAGCGATCGGCGCCAGCCACTTCCTCGAAGTCCAGATTGACGCCATGGACGCCCAGCGCGGACAGCTTGCCGACAAGCGCCTTAATGAAGGTGGACTGCGCTGCCGAGCTTCTTAGAAATTCGGATGTCATCTTGCGGTTAAAGCCGTTGTGCACCAGCGGCGTGACTAACGTGCCTTTATCCTTAAGCGTCTTCACGACTGCGGCATCCGACGAATCGATTAAGGCTCCGCTTGCGTCCTTCAGCTCGAACCAAGTAGGCGAATCGTAAGTGAGTCCCTGCGTGTTCGCCACATGGCTCAGAATCGTCGAAACGGCGCTGCTGCCGTTCCATCCCAGAAATTGAAGCGTTGCCGAATTACTCCACAGCATGCGCCCGTCGAGCGTGCGGATGGAGCTATTGGCATAATGTTTGGCGTAATAGAGAGCCGAGCTCAGCTTGTGGTAGGCATTGATTTTTTTGTTGCCTTGGTACACCTCGAGATAGGGCTTGCTGGACCACAATACCGCGCCTGCCTGCACGACTTGCGCATTCGCGAGCGCCGAGGCTCCTTTGACGGCATCGCGCAATCCCAAGTACGAACGCACGAGCTTGTCGTTCTGCCACAGCTCGAAGGTCGGACTGTTGGACTGAACGGTTTTGCCGGTAGCCGCGTTCACGATTTCGCTGCCCGGTATATCGTCTGCCGCGTTTATCGCGTTGCGAAGAAACGAGTACCGCTTCTGGCCCTCGACAACGGTTCCGTCGACCACGATATCGTAAGCGGCTGGCGCCTCGCTTTGCGACTTGACTTGCGCTGCGGTCAGGTTGTCCCAAACCCACTGTCCCGAAGCTAGCTCGATAATATGAGCATTACCCCATTTGGAGGCTTCCTTCTTGGCTTCGTCAAGCGTTCGGAATGTCCAGCCGGGAAGCGTGTTGTCGCCCTGATAAAGCCGGAACTCCGGGTATGTATCGTACATCCAGCCGACGTTCTCCAGATCGCGAACGCTCGCGTTTTTTAACGTTTTGGCATAGGCCAGCGCTTGGTTGTAGGTTTGGAATTCCATTTTGGAGGTCGACCTGCCGCTTTGGTAAACCTTGTAGCGCGGGAAGTTGTCCCACATCCAATTGCGGCTTGCGATCGTTTCGACATGGCTATAGCTGTAATGCTTGGCATAGTACAAGGCCTGCGCTTCCGTTGCGAATTCCTTAAGCGCCTTGTCGTTCTGATACACGCGGTATTTGGTCATCTGGCTTGCCGGCGCCGCCTCCGCCGCGGGCACGACGGGGGAAAGGACGCTTCCCGCCGCAACAAGCAATGCCGTGAGCAGACTTATTGGTTTCCACATAAAGTAATCTACCACTCTCCTTTTCCGAATCTACTAGATTAGACTCCGGAGTCAGCAAGTAGTTGCACGGATCACTTAATGAAAAATATGGGAGCGGCGGCGCAAACCTTGAAAATATAATGTAAGCAAGCCTGGAGCGGAGTTGTAGACTCTCACTTCGAAACGTTTCGATTTTTTAAAATGTTCCTCTTGATTACGCTTGCAAAATGAAATATAATCGATTCGAAACGTTTCAATTGTGCAGGATGCACAGTTTATAGCTATTCATTAGGCTAAAAAACGATTAATCGAAACGTTTCACCGAGAAAGTGGAATTTTTAAGCTTGGAACATTAATGTGGGTCAGTCAGGACATTCTATTGATGGAGGTGTGCTTCGCTTCGATTCAGGTTTCCGAACGCAATTTGCTTGAGTTCAGAAATACCGGGGTAATAACGAATATCCAAATCAATCCATCATAATGAAATCATCGAGAGGGGTTAACACAATGAAAAAAACGATTCAACTGATGACGGTAGCAGCTCTAAGCGCCGGTTTGCTGGCAGGCTGCGGAGCAAATGACGGAAATTCGGGCAACAACGGCGCAGCCGGCGGAGACGGAGACGCTAAGGTAACTCTAGACGTTTGGGGCATGGGCGAAGAGGCAAAGACGCTTCCTAAGCTGGCTGAGGAATTTACGAAAGAAAACCCGAACATCACGGTTAAAGTTCAAGCCCTTCCATGGAATCAAGGCCACGAAAAGCTGCTGACCGCGATCGCGTCGAAAAAAGGCCCGGACGTAATTCAGATGGGAACATCCTGGATTCCTGAATTCGCGGAAGCCGGCGCGCTTGCCGACCTGAATCCGTACGTCGAGCAATATCCGGAGCTGAATCCGGACAACTTCTACGAAGGCGCCGTTCAAGCGGGCACGTTCGAAGACAAATACGTCAGCTCGCCATGGTACGTCGAGACTCGCGTGCTGTACTACCGTACCGATCTGCTCAAGGAAGCCGGCTACGACAATGCGCCGCAAACTTGGGAAGAGCTGTCGGACGCGGCGAAGAAGCTTGCCGAGCGCGGCGACGGGAAGTACGGCATCAGCATCGATCCGAAGGAGCAGTCCCTCGGCTTTATGTTCGCTCGCCAGAACGGCTCGGAATGGTTCACGCAGGACGGTCAGCCCGACTTCGCGAACGAGAAGTTCGTAGAAGCGGTCGAGTACATCAATAGCTTCTACCAGAACGGATCCGCGCCGAAGGACCTTGGCCTCGACATTATCCCTGCCTTTAAGGAAGGCATTCTGCCGATGTTCATCAGCGGTCCTTGGATGATCAAGCTGATCCAAGACCAAGCGCCTGAAATCAAGGACAAATGGGCGATGGCGGTACTGCCGAAGAAAGAAAACAACATCTCGCTTCTCGGCGGCTCCAACCTGTCCATCTTCGAATATTCCAAGAAGAAGGACGCGGCGGCTAAGTTCGTTGCGTTCATGAGCAAGCCGGATACGCAGATCAAATGGATGGATTACACAAGCTCCTTGCCGGCGGCTACTTCCGCTTGGGAGAACGAGAAGCTCAAAAACGACGTGAACTACCAGGTGATCGGCGAACAACTGAACGCCGCTCAGCCAATGCCGGTTATTACGGCTTGGGCTCAAATCAGCCAAAGCTACCTGAAGCACTTCGAAGTCATTTACCGCAACAACGTGGACGTGAAGAAGGAGCTCGAAGCCTTCAACGCGGACGCGGTTAAACTGATGAAGTAATCGCAATCCATGCCGTCCGCCATAGGGACGTCCATGAGCGAGTAAGACAAGACCAGCTTTGCATAATCGGCCATGACGGCATGAACGCCGTCCAGCCGAAGCAAATGAAGCGGGCCGGCTGCATAGGCCGGCCCGCTCTATATGTGCCTACGGCATGAAAGAAGGAAGTGAGAATTCCCGATGAAAAGTTTCTTGAATAAGCAAGCGCCGTATGTTTTTATCGCGCCGACATTGATTTTGCTCACTTTGTTCTCCATCGTCCCGATTTTGGTCGCGCTCGTGATCAGCTTCACCGACATGGACCTCGGGGGACTTGCGAACTTCGATTCCATCGCGTTTATCGGCTTCGACAATTATGTAGAGGTGCTCAAGGACCCCGTGTTTCTGAAGGCGATTCTTAACACGCTGTTCTACGTAGCGATCGGCGTGCCGCTCGTGATCCTGTTTTCCCTGACCATCGCTTTGCTTATTAATCTGGGTACTTCCCGGATATTCAAAGCTTTTCGCGTTGTCTATTATCTCCCTTCCGTTACGAATATCGTAGCCGTCGCGGTCGTTTGGAGTTACCTTTATAATCCGGCTTTAGGGTTGTTCAACTACTTGCTGAATTCGGTGGGCTTGCCCGACGTTCCTTGGCTGACGGAGCCGACGGTCGCCAAGCTTTCCTTGATTCTGCTAGCGCTGTGGAAGGCTATCGGCCTTAACATGATTATTTTTATCGCGGCGCTGCAAGGCATTCCGAAATCCTATTACGAAGCGGCTCAGCTTGACGGCGCCAATACGTGGCAGCAAGTGACGCGCATCACGATACCCATGCTCCGATTCGCCATCTTCTTCGTCTCCATCACGACGATGATCGGCTGGCTGCAGTTCTTCGAAGAGCCGTTCGTCATGACCGAAGGCGGTCCGCTGGACGGTACGCTATCCGTCGCTTTGTTTATTTACCAAAACGGCTTCAAATTCAACAATTTCGGATATGCGGCGGCGGGCTCGTTCGTGCTGTTCGTATGTATCATTGCCATCACCCTCGTTCAGCTGAGATTGCAGAAGAACGAGTCGGACATGACTTAAGGCAAGGGAGAGATCATTATGAATTCAACTACCGCAGGCAAAAGGAAAGGCGCGCGGGAGCAAGAAGGCGGCCGCGTATTCCAGTGGATCTCCGGCATCGTGCTTACCATTGGCGGCTTGTTTTTCCTGCTGCCGTTTTTCTGGATGATCATGTCCTCCTTTAAGCCGGAGGTCGAAATCGTCCAAATTCCGCCGACCTTCTGGCCGGAAAACTTTACGATGTACAATTTCAACTATTTGTTCGAAAACATGAACTTTGGCGTCTACCTCAAAAATACGCTGATTATCGTCGCGTTTTCGTTCTTGGGCTTGCTGCTTAACGCGATCGCGGGCTTTGGGTTCGCCAAATACGACTTTAAGGGACGAAACGCGTTATTCGTGCTCGTGCTGGCCACGATGATGATACCGAGCCAGGTTACGATGATTCCGGTTTACCTGATTCTTAATTCGCTTGGTCTGACGAACACGATGACGGGCATCGTGCTGCCGGGGCTTGTCGGCGCCTTCGCGATTTTCCTGTTCCGCCAATTCATGTCGACGATCCCGACGGAGCTTTTGGAAGCGACGCGTCTGGACGGAGCCAGCGAATATCGCATTTTCTGGCAAATCGCGCTGCCGATCTCGAAGCCGATTCTGGCCGTGCAAGCGATTCTTACGTTTATCGCCGGCTGGAACAGCTTCCTCTGGCCGCTCATCATCGCGAACGACGAGGCGCTCTATACGTTGTCGGTCGGATTATCTTTGTTGAAGGGTCAATATGCCGCAAACTTCGGTCTGCAGATGGCGGGAGCAACGTTTATGGTAGCGCCGGTCATCGTGCTGTTCACTTACTTCCAGAAGCATATTATCGAGAACTTCAGTATCTCGGGCATGAAATAAAACCCTGCAGATCCGCGCGGGATACGATACAGAGTATTCAGAAAGAAGGGACGAATTGATGTCAGCAACCGTGCCTAAACGGCCCAACATTCTATTAATCATGTCGGACGACCACGCTTCGCACGCAATCGGCGCCTACGGCAGCCGAGTGAACGAGACGCCGAATCTCGACCGGATCGCGAACGAAGGCATGCGCTTCGACAACTGCTTCTGCACGAATTCGATTTGCGCGCCAAGCCGCGCGACGATACTGACGGGCACGTACAACCATATAAACGGCGTAAAGACCCTCGGCGACGACTTGGACGGACGCCAAACGACGTTCCCGAAGCTGCTGCAAGCGGACGGCTATCAGACCGCGATGATCGGCAAATGGCATTTGGGCCATGGCGGCCATCACGACCCCACGGGCTTCGATTATTGGAGCGTGCTTCCGGATCAAGGCGATTATCGCGATCCCGATTTTTTCGAAATGGGGACGAGAAAAAAGTTCGAAGGCTACGTAACCGACATTATTACGGACAAATCTCTGGACTGGATCGACAATCGCGATCCCGAGCGCCCGTTCATGCTGATGTGCCATCACAAGGCGCCGCACCGGCACTGGGAGCCCGACGACAAGCACATGCACCTGTACGAGGATATCGACATTCCCGAGCCGCCGACGTTTAACGACGATTACGCGACAAGATCGCAGGCGGCGGTCCAGGCGAAGATGCGAATCGACGATTTGAACGAGCTCGACACGAAAGGACCTCCGCCGGAAGGCTTAAGCGCGGAGGAAGTTCGCAAGTGGAAGTATCAACACTACATGAAGGACTATCTTCGCTGCATCGCGTCCATCGACGATAACGTCGGCCGGATGCTGGATTATTTGGACGAAAAGGGATTGGCGCAGAATACGATCGTGATCTACACGTCCGACCAAGGCTTCTTCCTCGGCGATCACGGCTGGTTCGATAAACGGTTCATGTACGAAGAATCTCTGCGGATGCCGTTCCTGATCCGTTATCCGAAGGAGATAGAGCCGGGCGGCGTATGCAAGGACATGATTCTGAATACGGACTTCGCGCCTACGTTTCTTCAGTACGCTGGATTGCCGATACACGAGCGGATGCAAGGATTCAGCATCATCCCTCTTCTGAACGGCGAATCGCCGGAGGGCTGGCGGAACGCGATGGTGTATCGATATTGGATGCATCTCGACGGCATTCACGAAGTGTATTCGCATTACGGCATTCGAACTCATCGGTATAAATTGATTTATTATTACGCCCAGGCTCTAGGCACGACGGATTCGCGCGACGAGGACCGCCCGCCGGAATGGGAATGCTTCGATTTGGAGCGGGATCCTTATGAGCTGAACAACGTGTACGGCAGTCCGGAATACGCGGAACGAATCGAGGAGCTCACGCGACAACTGGAGAAGCTGATGGAAGACGTGCAGGACGAATATATTCACGAGCGTATAAGGAACTAAATAAATAGAGAAGCAATTGGGAAGGAGCCGGGAGATGGATACTAATCAAATACAACAAACGACAACAATTCCCGTGCAAGCGGACGGCCTGGTATTTACGTTCCTGAACAGCGGGGACTTAAGGGATATTCAATTCGAAGGCTTGATGATCAACCAGGTAATGGCGAACCCGATCGACGGTTCGATGAACAATCTATTCCTGCGCGTCCGCAGGGACGGGCAATGGGCTTACGCGCCTCTGCTTGGCGTTCATTCGCGGAGCCGGTTCGGCGCGTCCGGCAACGGCGCATGGTGGGCAGGCGAAGCGTTCGGCATCGCTTATCGCGTAACCTTTACGGTTATGCCGGGCCACGTCTGGTTCTGGGAAGTCTCGTTAAGCGGCAACGAAGCGGAAGCCGACATTATTTACGGACAAGACATCGGTCTAGCCGATATGGGCGCCGTACGTACCAACGAGGCTTACATGTCTCAATATATCGGCCATACGGCGTTTACGACGGAGGATGGGCGGATCGCCGTCTGCTCCAGACAGAACCAGCCGATGTCGACCGGATTCCCGTACCTGCAGCAAGGCACGTTAACCCGCGCCTCGTCCTATTCGACGGACGGGTTCCAATTCTACGGGCTCTCCTACAAGGAAACGGATATTCCGGAATCGCTAAGCCGGAGTCGATTGCCCGGAAGCGTCTACCAATACGAATTCGCGTATACGGCGTTGCAATCGGAGACGGTCGCTTTATCGGACGCGGCCGAAGCTTCGTTCGTCTTTTATGGCTTGCTTAAGCCCAATCATCTGGAAGCGATACAGAAGCTGGAATACGGCGAGCTGGTAACGGAGGCTTGGGAAACGGTGCGCGCTAATTCGGGCAAACCCGGCGCTTCTTTGCAAGCCGGTCCTACGATCGCGATTAGCGAAGCGATCGGCGCTCCGCTGAGCACCGAATCGATAACGCTCGAGCAGCTTGACGAGATGTTTCCTGTCCGCTTGCAAGAGGAGCGGGACGGCGATGAGCTCTTATCCTTCTTTACGGGAACGTACGAGCATATCGTGCTCAAGGCGAAGGAGCTTCGCATGGAGCGTCCGCACGGCCATATCTTGATGAGCGGCGACAATGTCAAGCTGACGGATCGCGTATTGACCTCGACCAATTACATGTACGGCATTTTCCACTCCCAGATCACCGTCGGCAATACGTCCTTCAACAAGCTGATGACGAATGCGCGAAACGCGCTGAACGTCCTCAAAACCTCGGGACAACGCATCTATGCGGAAATCGACGGCTCGTACAGACTGCTGACTATGCCCTCCCTGTTCGAAATCGGGTTCAACTATGCCCGATGGCATTACGTGATGAAGGACGATACGCTAATCGTGACGGCATGGACCAAAACCGACGCGACGGAGCTTGCGCTCGAGACCGTCTCGAAATCCGGCAAGAGCTACCGCTTTCTGGTTACCAACCAGATCAGCATGAACGACAAGGAGTACGAGCTGCCTTATCTTATGGAACAATCGGGCGGCGAGCTTGTCTTCCGCGCCCACAACGAATCGTTAAGCTCTGGCGCTTACCCGGAGCTGCATTTCCGACTAGGCATCACCGGCGCCGATCTGACCGTGCTCGACGAACGGGCTTTGGCTCCCGACGCCTTGCCAGGATCCGCTTCGCTGGTCGTACTGGCGCTGGGATCAACCTCGTCTTGGAAGCTGAGCATAGCCGGTCGGCTTGACGATTCGGAGGCTCCGGCATCTCCGTTGCGCGAGGCTTCCGAGGAAATCGAGTTATACCGATCGTTCTTGTCCTCCGTCATGAACGGCTTCAGTCTCTCCAACCGGTCGGAGGCGAAGGCTCTGGAGGTCGAAAAGTACAACGCGCTTGCTTGGTGGTATACCCACAACATGCTCGTGCATTATTCAGTGCCCCACGGCCTTGAGCAATATAGCGGCGCGGCATGGGGAACGCGGGACGTATGCCAAGGGCCGACGGAATATTTTATGGCGACGGGCAATTACGACGGGGTCAAGGAAATTCTGAAAACCGTCTATACGCATCAGTATCAGGAGGACGGCAATTGGCCGCAATGGTTTATGTTCGATCGGTACTTCCGGGTTCAGCAAGAAGAGAGCCATGGCGACATCATCGTATGGCCGCTCAAGGTATTAGGCGATTACCTGCGAGTCACCGGCGACTATTCCATTCTAGAAGAGCGGGTTCCGTATTCGAACCATAACGGCGAGTTGACCGAATCGACGTACAGCGTGCTGGAGCATGCCCGCAAGGAGCTGCAATATATTCGGGAGCATTTCCTGCACGGGACGCATTTGTCCTCGTACGGCGATGGAGATTGGGACGATACGCTGCAGCCGGCCAACGCCAAGCTGAAGCAATACATGATCAGCAGCTGGACCGTATCGTTGACGTACCAAACGCTTAATCAGTTGTCCGACGCGTTGGCCGGCCGAGGAGGCGAGCTAGCGGCTTTATCCGAGGAGCTGAAGAAGCTGGCGCAAGGGATCAAGTCCGACTTCAATCACTATTTGGTCAAGGACGGAATCGTCTCCGGATTCGCCTATATGGAAGAGCCGGGCAACACGCAGCTCATGCTGCATCCTAGCGACGACAAGACTGGCATTACCTATCGTTTGCTCCCGATGACGCGAAGCATGATCGGCGAGCTGTTCGATCCCGAGCAAGCGGAGGCCCATTACCGTCTAATCAAGCAAGAGCTGCATTGCCCGGACGGCGTGAGACTGATGAACCGCCCGGCGGAATACTCGGGCGGCGTAAGCACCCGCTTCAAACGCGCCGAACAAGCAGCCAACTTCGGCCGCGAAATCGGCTTGCAGTACGTGCACGCGCATATCCGCTTCATCGAGGCAATGGCTAAGCTCGGCAAGCCGGAGGACGTGTGGCAGGGTCTGGCGGCCATTAATCCGGTAGGCATTCAAAGCGTCGTTCCGAACGCGGATTGGCGCCAAAGCAACGCGTATTTCAGCAGCTCCGACGGCAAATTCGCGAATCGCTACGAGGCGCAGGACGGCTTCGGCAAGCTGCGCACGGGCGAGGTGCAGGTCAAAGGCGGATGGCGCATCTACTCCAGCGGTCCCGGCATCTACATGAACCAGCTGATCTCAAACGGGCTCGGCATCAGGCAGGAGGACGGAGATCTCGTGCTTGATCCGGTGCTGCCGGCGGACATGGACGGATTGACCTTCCGATATCAATGGGCGGGCAAGGACATTTTGTTCCGTTATACGATCGGCGGGGCGGCCTTGAAAGAAGTAACCGTCAACGGCAAGCCCGTTACGTTCGGCAAGCTCGGCAATCGCTATCGCGACGGCGGCGCGAGAATTGCCCGCGGCGAGCTCGAGAAGCTTCTGGAAGGCGGTCTAAACGAAATCCGCATTGTACTGGGACCGTATCCAGATCGGTCAACGATCTGATATAATCGACGAAGAACAGAAGCCGGAGGCAAGCGATAGGAGCGATAGCTGTGGTAAGCATCAAAGACATTGCGAGGCATGCCGGAGTATCCATCTCGACCGTATCTTACGCGCTTAACGGGAATCCCAAAGTGACGGAAGAAACGAGAAAGAAGATACTCGGCATCGCCAAGCAATTAAATTACGTGCCGAACGCGGCCGCGCGAACGCTGAAAAAACGGGAAACCAAAATTATCGGCGCTTTCCTGACGACCTTTGAAGGAGCATTCTACGGAGAGCTTCTGCAGGGGATGAAGGAGGAGCTGAACAAACGCGAGTACGATCTCGTCATCTGCAGCGGCACGCAGTCCCACCGCATGCTCTCGGAAGGGATGCTGGACGGAGCCATCATTCTCGATCGGCTCTTCTCCGACGAGGTGCTGCTGCAGCATGCCGAAAGAGGACATAAGCTGGTTGTGCTCGACCGCGAGCTGAGCCATGACAACGTCGTGCAGGTTCTGCTCGACAATAAGGCTGGCGCGACGTTCGCGATCGAGTATTTGCTCCGCCAGGGGCACCGCAAGCTGTATGCGGTAACGGGGCCACAGGGGTCCTTCGATTCGGATCAGAGGCTTGCCGCGGTGCGCCAGGCCGTCGATCGGGCAGGCGAGGTCCGGTACGCGGAGATTACGGGCAACTTCGACAAGGCAAGCGGTGCCGCCGCGGCTCGAATCATCATGGACGAATACGACGGGCCCGCGGCGGCCTTCTGCTTTAACGATGAAATGGCGATCGGCATCTATCAAGCGCTGCGCAAGACGGCATTCGAGGTCGGGAAGCAGCTGCATGTCGTCGGCTTCGACCATATCGAAATCGCCGATTACGTGCAGCCTCGGCTCGCCACCGTCCATTATTCGGAGAAGCGATGGGGAGCCCTCGCGGCGGAGCAGCTCATCAAGCTTATCGCGAACGAAGGCGCCGAGCATGAACGAATATACGTTTCGCTCGTCGAAGGCGATTCCGTAGGACGCGCGTAAAACGAAGAAGAAGCGGCTCCCTCTTTGGGGGCCGCTTCTTCTGTGTATCTGCTTGCATGTTCTGTTAGTCAATTAGCGATGTCCGCGAAAAAAATGCCTGCGTCTTCATCCAAGCCAAGCTTGATGTCGGAACGGAATGCGCGAACGTTGTATTGGGTATATACATACTGTTCGATCGCCTCAAGCAGGTTCGCTTCGATCAAGTATTGGCTGCGGCCTTGCACCCACATCTCCGCCGTATAGCCGTATTCTTCGTCCCAGGAGAGCTGCACTTCCACTTCGCCTGGTTGTATCCCTCGACGCTGGGCGGTATGGTAACATACCGCGTTAATGATTTCGTCCGTTTCAATTCTCACGGTTAGTAAGGTCTCCGCGGATCGGGATCATTCTTTTTCTTGCTCTTGAGATAAACGAACGCGACGCGGATCAGCATAATAATCGCAAAGATCGCGAGCAGGTTAATCAGCAAGCCGAAAATCTCGCCGAAAGCGCCCATGCTTCCGAACATGCCGCCGAACAGAAGACCCGCCAGGCCGCCGATCATCATGCCTTTCATCAGACTGCTGCCGCCGAACAAACCGCCTTTGGTTGCCGCGCCGGCCGTGCCTGCAGCCGCTCCGGTCTTAGCTCCGGGATTCGACTGGGAAGCGCTGTCGTTCTTAGGTTGCGTAACGCTTTGCTTCGGCGATTTGAATCCGCCCCGCTTTGCGTCCGCCACTTGTCCGAAGCCGAACGTGAAGAGCAGCGTTAAAGCGATCATTACAAGCATTCCCTTTTTCATTTGTCTTTCTTTCCTTTCTGCATAGCATAGATTGATAACATATTGAAATACGGTTACGATGGACAAGGGTTTCATCTTTTTATAGATATTTTTTAACTTATCCGACGGAGGTGCGCCGATGCGACCTTATCCTGCATCTTATATTGCCTATTTAGTGCAGTTTCATGCAACAAGAGACTATTTTGAATGCCACGAGCTGCTGGAAGAGTATTGGAAAGAGCATCCGGACGACGGCTTAACCGAGCTTTGGCTCGGCCTGATCCAATTGGCCGTAGGGCAATACCATGAGCGGAGAGGCAACCATCGGGGGGCCGCGCGCATGTATGCCGAAAGCTTGAAGCGGCTGAACGCGGACATGTTGGCAAAGGCGGGTCTTGATGGCATCGACCTGATGGATCAGCTGCGCCGCAGGCTGGAAGCTGTCATGGGCGAGGGGGGGACGGGTTATCGGGACATGATCTTTCCAATCGTGGACGATGAGCTGAAGCGGCTATGCGAGGACGAGTGCCGGAAGCTTGGCGTCATCTGGGGCAGCGAGAGTCCGATGGATAACGACGCCGTCATCCATCGCCACAAGCTGCGCGATCGCTCGGACGTGATCGCCGCAAGGGCGGCGGCGCTTGCAGATAAGCGGGCGGGGCGGGAAAATTAGCGATATTCCGCGTAAATGGCGGTGCCTGGGGATTGCTTTCCCGGACACCGCCATTTTCATTGCTTTGGATAATAGGATCACTCGACGTTCGCCTTATCGACCAGCTCGAGCTCTCCCGTATCGGGATCGATAATGAGACCGTGCACCAAGATGTCGGCCGGCAATAAGGGATGCTTGCGAATGATGCTGACGCTGTTAATGACGCTGTCCCGGACGTTGTCGAAGCCGGTTAGCCAGCGCATCAGATTGACGCCGGAATTTTTTAAGATATCGATTCTTTCCTCGGGGACGCCGCGTTCCTTCATATGCTCGATGATCAGCTCGGGATTGAGCCCCGTCATGCCGCAGTTATGATGGCCGACGACGAATACTTCGTCCGCTTGCAGCTCGTACAGCGCCACCAGCACGCTCCGCATAACGCTGCCGAAGGGCTGGGTGATGATGCCGCCGGCCGTTTTGATGATTTTGGCGTCGCCGTTTTTGAGATTCATCGACTTGGGGAGCAGCTCGGTAAGCCGGGTATCCATACAGGTCAGAATTACCATTCGTTTGTCGGGAAATTTGCTTGTCGCATATTGCTCGTATTGCTTCGTCGTGACGAAGCCGGCATTAAACGTCATAATATCGTCGATTCTTCCCACCGCGTTGCCTCCTAGAATTGCGAATGACTCTTGCTGATGAATCGGAGATGCTTCGTGTAAATCTGACTGTCGCCGCTCAGGCTGAAGCTGCCGGCAGACTCGTTGTAATCAATCCGTAGGGGCTCATTGTAAAAGACCTCGTGATGAGGCTCGTAATAAAAGGCGAACGGTTCTCCCTGCGCCTCGCGATCGTACGTGGACAGCGACGAGACAAGCTGCAAAGCGGGAACGCCGCTCATGCCGCAGCCGCAGCCCTCCGTATCGTACAGAAACTTCAGCTTGGCGGAGCCGTCCTCGAGATAAGGCGAGAGCTTCCTAACGGCGGAAGCGGAAAACGATATAAACATGGGAAGATTGCTCCTTTCCATAGCCCCGAAAGTTGCAGCAGCCGACCTTGCAGGTTTAAGATGATTATAAGGAGATGTTTCTCCGATGACAAGCAAATGCTTTGGCCCCGAGGATATGAAAAAACCAATCGGAAAGGCGGCTGCCCGCGATGACGGCACAAAATAACGGAACGTTAGGCAAGTTCAGGGAAAGAATACATAAGATTGCGAGCTATAACGAAGCGCTAGGGCTGCTCTACTGGGATCTAAGGACGGGGGCTCCCCGCAAAGGGATGGATACGAGATCGGAAGCGATCGGGTCGCTGTCCGGCGACATGTTCAAGCTGTCGACCGCGCCGGAGCTAGGCGAATGGTTGTCCGAGCTCGAACAAAGCGGCGTTTATGGCGAGCTGTCCGAGATTGATCGCAGACTGGTGAGCGAAACCCGCAAGGAGTACGATCGCAGCGTCAAGATTCCGCCGGAGCTCTATCAAGAGTACGTCGTGCTGGCTTCGCAGTCCGAGTCCAAGTGGGAAGAGGCGAAGGGCGCCAACGATTACGCCGGCTTCAGGCCATATCTGGAGAAGGTCATCGACTATACGAATCAATTCATCGATCTGTGGGGCGCGAAAGAAACGAGATACGACACGCTGCTGGATCAATACGAGCCAGGCATGACGGTCAGTCAGCTCGACGGCGTGTTCGGGAGCCTGCGATCGGAGCTTGTCGCTTTGTCCTCCCGGATTTCGGCATCGCCCCATCAGCCGGACGCCTCTTTCCTCAGGCAGACGTACGACAAATCATCGCAGAAGGCGTTCAGCCTCTATATCCTGGAGCAGATGGGCTACGACTTTGCCGCCGGCCGCCTGGACGAAAGCGCCCATCCGTTCGCGACGGGGCTTAACCCCGGGGATGTCAGGATCACGACCCGATATCTGGAGGACGACGTTACGAGCGCGTTGTTCGGGACGATTCACGAAGGCGGGCACGCGCTCTACGAGCAGAACATCAGCCCGGAGCTGATCGGCACGACATTATGCACGGGCACCTCCATGGGAATCCACGAATCCCAGTCCCGTTTCTGGGAGAACGTGATCGGCCGCAGCCGTCCGTTCTGGAACCGATATTTCGGAGAGCTGCAGAAGCGGTTCCCGGGCCAGCTCGACGTGTCCGTCGATCAGTTCTACCGCGGCAACAACATCGTTACGCCTTCCCTGATCCGGATCGAAGCGGACGAATTGACCTACAATCTCCATATTATTATCCGGTACGAGATGGAGAAGCTGATCTTCAACGGCGGAGCCAAAGCGGCCGATCTTCCGGAATTGTGGAACGAAAAGTACCGCGAATATCTCGGCGTCAGCCCTACGTCTTAAGCGGACGGAGTGATGCAGGACGTTCATTGGTCCGGAGGCGCGTTCGGATATTTCCCGTCCTATTCTCTCGGCAATATGTACGCGGCTCAGTTCGCGCATACGATGGAGCGGGAGCTGGAAGGGCTGTGGGCGAAGGTCGAGGCAGGCGAGCTGCATCCCGTCAAAGATTGGCTGACGGAGAGGATTTACCGGTACGGCAAGCTCAGATCGCCGTCGGAGCTCGTGCGGACGGTGACGGGCGAGCCGCTTAATCCGCAATACCTGGTCGATTATTTGACGAAAAAGTATAGCGATATCTACAAGCTGTAGACGAAGGCAATGTACATGTACGGCCAAGAGATCCGCAAGCGCGCCCACGGCGAGCTTGCGGTTTTTTTCAATCCAGAAGACAGGAGCGGCGTTCTACCGCGTTTGTTTAGGCACCGTCTGGGCGAATGCCGCATAGGCTGGTGTACATCATATTATGCCTATTGGCGGGAGGAATGTTTACATGAAGAAACGTACGTTCGCGTCCGTGTTTCTTGTCGCCGTACTCGTGGCGGCGACTGCGCTGTCGGGCTGCGGGAAGGAAACGGAAGGCAAAAAGCTGATCCGGATCGGAGAGGTAACCCGGTCGCTGTTCTACGCGCCTCAATACGTGGCGATCGAAAAGGGATTTTTTGCGGAAGAAGGGCTCGACATCGAGCTGACGACTACGCCAGGCGGCGACAAAACGATGACGGCTTTGCTCTCGAACGTAATCGACGTGGCGCTCGTCGGCTCGGAAACGTCGATTTACGTGTACCAGCAGGACGCCGAGGATCCCGTCATCAACTTCGCCCAATTGACTCAAACGGACGGCACGTTCCTGGTGGCTCGCGAGAAGATCGACGGCTTCGATTGGAGCTCGCTTAAGGGAACGACGTTCCTCGGCCAGCGCGTCGGCGGCATGCCGCAGATGGCTGGCGAATTCGCGATGAAAAAACACGGCATCGACCCGCACGCCGACATGGAGATGATCCAGAACGTGGACTTCGCCAACATCGCGCCCGCTTTCGCGTCGGGGACGGGAGACTACGTCCAGCTGTTCGAGCCGACGGCCTCGATATTCGAGAAGGAAGGCCAGGGGCATGTAGTCGCTTCCTTCGGCACCGAAAGCGGTCTGCTCCCTTATACGGTGTTTATGGCGAAGAACAGCTTCATCGAGGGCAACGACAGCCATGTTCAAGCCTTCACGAACGCGGTATATAAAGCGCAGCGGTGGGTGAAGGACAACGATGCCGCCGCGATTGCCGACGTCGTGAAGCCATACTTCGAGAACGTGGAGCTCGATATTCTCGTCAGCTCGATCGACCGTTACAAGCAACAGGATTCCTTCGCCGGCGATCCCGTCGTAGACGAGTCGGAATGGAACAACCTGCTGGACGTCATCACCTCGGCCGGCGAGCTTGAGCAGCGTACGGAGCACGCGGAACTGGTGAATACCAAGTTCGCCGAGAAGGCCATTGCGGACGGAAAGTAACGGTCCGGAACATGGTTAGGAATGAAGGAGGCGATACGCGTGAATGATCCGGTCTTATCGCTGAATGGATTATCCCATGTGTACGTGAACGACAAAGGCGCGTCTCTCGCGCTGGAAGGCATCGAATTGCAAGTGGCCAAGGGCGAATTCGTTAGCTTGGTCGGTCCCAGCGGCTGCGGCAAAACGACGCTTCTCAGTCTGCTTGCGGGACTCCTTAAGCCGACGATCGGCACCGTGACGGTTAGCGGCAAGCCCGTAACGGGACCGTCTCCGGCAGTCGGCTACATGCTGCAGCAAGACTATCTCTTTCCTTGGCGGACGATTAGGGATAACGCGGCCATCGGACTCGAAATTGCCGGCAATCGCAACAAAGCGTCGATGGCGGCCGTTGAGCATTGGCTCGCGGAGCTGGGACTCGCCGGATACGGAGGACGCTATCCGCATGAGCTCTCGGGCGGGATGCGGCAACGGGTAGCGCTTGCAAGGACGCTCGCCACCGAACCCGACGTCCTGCTGCTCGACGAACCGTTCTCCGCGCTGGATCTCCATATCAAGCTGCAGCTTGAGGATCTAGTTCAGCATACGCTAAGCCGGCTAGGCAAAACGGCCGTGCTCGTCACCCACGACCTAGCCGAGGCGGCGGCCATGAGCGACCGCGTTATCGTGATGGGGCGAGACCCCGGCCATATTCGCAAAGAAGTGCCCATTCCGGATGTCATTCGGCGAACGGATCCCATGGCGGCGCGGAGACTGCCGGCTTTCCAGGCGATCTTCGAGGAGCTGTGGGCGGAGCTTGATGCCGTGGACGGAGAAGGGGGCGGGGCGCATGGATCCTAGACGGCCAACCGGTGAAAGCGGGAATGGAAGCGGCCTTGAGGCGCCTTCGAGTTCGGATAAGGCGCAATCGGGGCAAGGCGACGTTTTTTTGTCGGGCATTCAGGAGGACCGTCAGGCGTTAATGGACGGTTTATACGGAAAGCATCAACGCAGGGCCAGAAGAATCGGCGCTTCGGCCTTTTTGACGCAGGCCGCGATTCTCTTGCTGTTTCTGGGATTATGGGAAGCGGCCGGACGCCATAAATGGATCGATCCCCTGCTGTTCAGTTATCCGTCCAAAATCATGAAGCTGATCGGTTCGATGGCTGCGGACGGCAGCCTATGGCCGCATGTCGGAGCAACCGTGGGAGAGACGATAGCGGGTTTCGCGCTGGGCACGCTGCTCGGGATCGCGATAGCCGCCGTCCTATGGTGGTTCCCGTTTCTATCCCGCGTCTTCGATCCGTATCTCGTCGTATTGAACAGCATGCCGAAGGTGGCGCTTGGTCCGATTTTTATCGTAGCGCTTGGTCCGGGATTTCTATCGATCGTGGCGATCACGCTTATGGTCACCGTCATCATTACGACGATTAATATTTATAATCGGTTCAGGGAGATCGATAGCGGATTTATCAAGGTCGTCAGGTTATTCGGAGCTTCGCGGGCGCAATTGTTCCGGCTCGTTATATTGCCGGGCTCGTTTCCGGTCATGATCGCCACGCTTAAGGTTAACGTCGGCCTTGCGTGGGTCGGGGTCATCGTCGGCGAGTTCCTGGTGGCGAAGGTCGGACTGGGGTATCAGATCATCTATGGCTTCCAGGTGTTTAACTTTACGCTCGTGCTTTCGAGCCTGGTCGTCATCGGAGTCGTGGCGACGATTATGTACCAGCTCGTGGCCGTGCTGGAGAGAAAGTTGACGGAGGGCTGGCGGGAACGGTAGGATGGGTATGTTATAAAACCATTTTATTGAACCCGAGGAGCAGAACAATGGGCATTCGCGTCATCAAAACGGCCGTAGCTGCCATCGCCGCCATCTACACGGCTTATTATTTGGGATTGCAGCCGCCACTTTCGGCAGGCATTCTTGCCATACTCGGCGTCGAAGTGACGCGGAAGAGGGGGCTGCAAAGCGCCTTTAACCGTTTCCTCGCTTCGGTGCTGGGTCTTTTTTTCGCTTCGCTCATCTTTACGGTGCTGGGCTTCCACTATTGGGTGCTCGCCATCTTTATCCTGACGACGTTCCCCGTGCTTGCCCGCTTCCAGTTGAAGGAAGGCGTGCTTACGAGCTCCGTCATCGTCTTCCATCTCTTCGATCATAGCCGCGTGGATGTGCAGATCATCGGCAACGAGATCATGCTGCTGCTCGTCGGCCTTGGCTGGGCGACGATCATTAATCTTGTTTACATGCCCAAAGTGGAAGAGGAGCTGCTCGCGAGAAGATCGGAGGTAGAACGGCTTTTCAGCGCGATCTTTCGGGAGATGGCCTTTACGCTGCGCGATCCTTCCCATGTATGGGACGGCGGCGAGCTGTTGACGGCTCACCGATCGATCGAGGCCGGCACGGTAGTGTCCGTGCGCCACCTTGAAAACAGGTTGATGTGGAACAACGAGCCTTATTGGCCTACGTATTTCGAGATGCGCAGGCAGCAGCTGGAGACGATCCAGCAAATGCTCGCGGAGCTTGCTTTGGTCTACGAGAAGTGGCCGCAGGGGGAATTGATCGCGGAGCTGCTCGACGGATTGTCGGACGACGTAAAGGCGGAGGTGTACGTCGGCGTCGCGGAACAACGGGTATTCGCGCTGATGGGCTCGTTTCGCCGGATGGAGCTGCCCAAAACGCGCGAGGAATTCGAGATTCGCGCCGCGCTGCTGACGTTGCTGCACGAGGTGGACCGTTACCTGGTCATCGCGAAGCGGCTCAAGAAGAAGCCGCAGGCGGTTGCGGGGGAGTCGGCTTGATAAGCCTAAAATAGACGGATTGCCGGCGGTGCTCTCTACTTTAATGTAGAGAATAAAGCCGGACTATTTTTGCAAGCGTTTACACGGAAGATCGCAGCATCGGCGATTGTAAAGTATAGCGTAAATAGACGTTCATATTTGCGCATGCCCGCGAATATAGATGAACCAACAGAAGAATGAAGGCCGGCTAATCTCGTTTCCTGCGGGGATTGGCGCCTAGCAGGAGGCAGACAAAATAAATTTGTTAGTAATGACTCGTTTAATCAACAAACGCCTACGAACTGCATACACTTTAATTGAATGATTGTATGGAGGAGGTTAATTGAATGACTATTGCAGATAAACAGCTTCAGTGCAGAGAGATCATTACAAAAGCTGTCTGCGGCAAAGGTCGTAAGTTTTCCACTGTAACCCATACCGTGACTCCGCCTCACCATCCGACCAGCATTCTGGGCGCATGGATTATCAACCATCAGTATGAAGCGGTTCGTTCGGGCGACGGTATTGAGGTCATCGGTACTTACGATATCAACATTTGGTATTCGTACAACAAAAACTCGCAAACTGACGTAGCCAAGGAATCCGTACAATTCGTCGAAAACGTTCCTCTCTCGTACGTGGACCCGAAGCATAGGGTCTCGACGGAGGAAGTATCCGCGGAGGTGCTTCAAGAGCCGAACTGCATCGAAGCGAATATCTCTTCGAACGGTACCGGAGTCGTGGTTCGCGTGGAGCGCGAGTTCGCGGTGGAGATGATTGCCGAGACGAAGGTATGCGTTGCGGTAGTGCCAGGCGGTTGCAGCGACCTGGACGACAAGGATCTGGACTTCAGCCTCGGCGATGAAGACGGCGACTTCGAGGATCTGGATCCCGACTTGTTGGACGACGAGCTTTAAGCAAGTTCCGCGCCAAAGCGGATAAGGCATTATATGCCGGCTATTCGGCAAATTCGAGGGCGAGAGCCCTCGTATTTTTTTTGGGCTGGCCTATAGCGGAATAAGCGGAGAGAGGAGGCGCGGCGAGGATGGCGGACGTATGGGTGTGGGAGGACGGAGAAGCTCGGCCTCGCCGTCTGGATGCGAGAAGGATGGAGGCTGGCGCAAAAGGCTTTGGAACGTCCGGGCCGCGCCAAGGGGACGCCGTTGTCGCGCTATCGCTACATAAGGCGATTGGGCAATCGGACGTTGGAAGCGCGTGGCTGCTTCACGAAGGAGCGGGGACGTTCGGGAGATTGGCGGAAGGCGAGCTCCAGCGCCGCTTGCGCCGCGCCGGGCTTGGGGTGGCGGTTGCCTTGCCGGACGAGCGTTTGTACCGCGTCATGCTGTTCCATTTGGAGCCGCTTGGCATCGTGCGGCTTACGCATAGCGGCGAGGAGCGCCAGGGCACCTGGATGGAGCCGCCGGCCGTCGGCGGGCAGCCCTCCTTGCTGGGATGGCCGGCGGAAGCGCCGATGCGGGCCGTCGTGCGCGCCGCGACGCGGGCCCTATACGCGCTCCGCCTCGATATCGGCGAGGCGGACATCGCGCTGGGCTCGGACGGCAGGCTTGCCGTCCGGGCGGTCTGGCCGCTGCTGCGCGATAAGCGCCGGCAAGCGGAGGCACTCGCGCGCTTTGCCGCAGGGCACGCGGAGAACGCGCGCACGGAGGATCGGCGCCTGCTCATCGGCGCCGATCCGGAGTATGCGCTGTTGATGCCGAGCGGCAAGGTCGCGCCGGCATCGCGGTATTTTGGCTTCGGCGTCGGCGGGGCCGCGGGCGCCGACGCCATGCGCGTGGGGCGACGGGTGGCGTACCCCGTCGCCGAGCTGCGGCCGGCGCCGGCCGAAGGCCCGGCCGCGCTGGCCGCGAACGTGCGGCGCCTGCTCGCGCGCGCCGCCGCCATGGTCGGCGACCCCGCGCTGCGCTGGGTCGCCGGAGGCATGCCCGTGCCGGGGCTCGCGCTCGGCGGGCACATCCACATCAGCGGAGCGCCGCTCACCGGACGCTTGCTCCGCCTGCTCGACAGCTGCGCGGCGTATCCGCTCGCGCTGGTGGAAGACCCCGCCGGTCGCGGCCGGCGTCCCCGGTACGGCGTACTCGGGGACTTCAGGCTGCAGCCGCATGGCGGGTTCGAATACCGGACGCTGCCGAGCTGGCTCGTCTCGCCGGCGGCGGCCAAAGCCGCTTTCGCGCTGGCGCTCTTGTGCGCGCGCGAGTCGCTCGCGCTGCCGCGCGTGCCGGCGGACGGCGAGCGGTACGCGGAGGCGTATTACGCCGGCGACCGTACGGAGCTCGTCGGCTGCCTCGACGACGTCGCGGACACGATTGCAGCGACGGACAGCTACAGGGAGCTGGCGCGCTATATCGAGCCGCTGTTCGACGCCGCGCGCCGGGGCAAAACATGGGACGAAAGCTCGGATATCCGCGTCAAGTGGCGCATTCCCATCCGATAAGCGCCTATTCCGCTAAGAATGTCAAATTTCACACCCGATCTCCCGCCTTCGCCGCCATTCAGCCCAACGTATGTTAAGTTTCGCACCGAATCTCTGGCAAGCGCCGCCCACTGGCCCAGCGTATGTTAAATTCCACATCCAGCTGCCCGCCATAGCCGCCAACCCACTAAACGCATGTCAAATTTCACACCCAATTAGTCTACAACATAGAGCCGCCGCGTCCCCACCTGCTTCCGTGTTGCCTGCCTCCCCGGTCACCTTGCCCCCATCCGCCCCAATCGCCTCCATCGCATCCCAAATGCTAGGTTATAGCACACATCTGCTCCGCTTGGTATAATAGAAGTCTGATGTTTAGCAGAACGACGAGAATGGGCCGGATGGAGGCGCATTTAACTAATACATAAGCAGGGGGAGAATGCGGTGTCTGGTTATACGCCGATGATTCAGCAATATTTGGCGGTGAAGGAGGAGGCGAAGGACGCATTCCTTTTTTTCCGTTTGGGCGATTTTTACGAAATGTTTTTCGACGACGCCATCAACGCGTCAAGAGAGCTGGAGATAACGCTGACGGGGCGGGAGGGCGGCGGCGCAGCCAAAATACCGATGTGCGGCGTTCCCTATCATTCCGCGGAAAACTATATCAACCGTTTGATCGAGAAAGGGTATAAAGTCGCGATCTGCGAGCAGGTCGAAGACCCCGCCGCGGCCAAAGGCGTCGTCAGACGCGAGATCGTCCGGATCGTAACGCCCGGAACGGTCATGGAATCCAAGCAGCTGGACGGTTCGTCGAACAACTTTATCGCGGCGGTCGCAAGCGTGGGCGGAGTACTCGGACTTGCGGCATGCGACTTGTCGACAGGGGAGCTGTACGTCACGTCGCTTCCCGACAATCTCGAAGCGCTCGTGGACGAGCTGAACGTCTATGCTCCGGCCGAAGTGGTAGGCGACGGCCGCTTGCTCGGCCAGCTTGGCCAGGCTGCGGCTTGGACGAGAGTCGTGCCCCTCACGGAGCGGACGCCGATGGACCGCGAGCGCCTGCTCGCGCAGTTCGGCGAAGAGGAGCTGGCTCGCCTAACGGGCTCGTCCGCCCGCTTGGCCGCGCTGGGCATGATGACGGGCTACTTGGAGGAGACGCAAAAACGTTCCCTGTCCCACGTTCGGCACATCCGTTCCTACGAGCCGAATCAATACATGATTTTGGACCATTATACCCGCCGCAATCTGGAGCTGACCGAGACGGTGCGCGACCGAAGCAAGCGCGGCTCGCTGCTTTGGCTGCTCGACCGCACCGGAACGTCGATGGGAGCGCGGCTGCTGCGCCGCTGGATCGACAAGCCGCTGCTCAGCAGCGCGGCGATCGGCAAGCGCCTGGACGCGGTAGAGACGCTGTACCGCGATCTCATCTTGCGCGAGGACGTGCGATCCGAGCTGCAGCCGATCTACGACCTGGAGCGTCTCGTCGGCCGCGTCGCATATGGCAACGCGAACGGACGCGATCTCATCGCGCTCAAGTCGTCGCTTAGGCGCATCCCGAGCTTGACGGGGCTTTGCCTCGCTTCGGGCTCGTCCGTGCTGGAGGAGCTGGTGGCAGGCTCCGACGATTGCTCGGATCTCGCCGACATGATCGACACGGTGCTCGTGGACGAGCCTCCGGTATCCATCCGGGAGGGCGGTCTCATCAGAGCGGGATACGACGATTATTTGGACAGTCTGCGGGAAGCCAGCACCAACGGGAAACGCTGGCTCGCGGAGCTGGAGCGCCAGGAGCGCGAGGCCACGGGAATCAAGTCGCTGAAGATCGGCTACAACAAGGTGTTCGGTTATTACTTGGAAGTATCCAAAGCCAATCTGGTATCGTTGCCGGAGGGGCGCTACGAGCGCAAGCAGACGCTCGCGAACGCCGAGCGGTTCGTGACGCCCGAGCTGAAGGAGAAGGAGCGTCTCATCCTCGAAGCCGAGGACAAAATGGTCGATCTCGAATACGGTCGGTTTATCGAGCTTAGGGATCATTTGGCGCTTCACCTGCACCGCCTGCAGCGCGCGGCCGAAATGATCGCGGAGCTGGACGTGTACCAATCCATGGCGACGGTGAGCGCCGAGCGCAGGTTTACACGTCCCGTCGTGTACGAATCGTATGACCTCAACATCGCGGACGGACGCCATCCGGTCGTGGAAGCGATGATGGACGGCACGCCGTTTATCAGCAACGATACGCGGCTCCGCCGCGACGATGAATGGATCATGCTGATAACCGGACCCAATATGGCCGGCAAAAGCACGTACATGCGCCAAGCCGCGTTAATCTGCATCATGGCGCAAATCGGCTGCTTCGTGCCCGCGAAAGCTGCCGAAATTCCGCTTATCGACCGCATCTTTACGCGAATCGGCGCGGCGGACGATCTGATCGGCGGCCAAAGCACGTTCATGGTGGAGATGAAGGACATTCAGATCATGACGGAGAAGGCGACCGCGAGCAGTCTTGTCATCATCGACGAGCTGGGCCGGGGTACTTCGACGGCGGAGGGCATGGCGATCGCGCAGGCGGTTATCGAATACGTCCATCACCATATCGGCTGCAAGGCGCTCGTGTCGACGCATTTTCACGAGCTGGCGCATCTGGAGGAGTCGCTCCCGGCGCTTGCCAACGCGAGAATGGCCGTCGAGGAAAGCGGCGACGACGTCACCTTCCTGCGCAAGCTCGTGGCTGGAGCCGCGAGCACGAGCTACGGCATTTATTGCGCGCAGCTCGCCGGCCTGCCGCAATCCATCATCGGCCGCGCCTACGAGCTGCTGGCGGAAACGGAGGCCCTTGCTCCTATGGCGGATGCGCCGAAAGCATCGCGAGCTCCTTTAAACGAAGCGACTCGCGCGGATGCCGATACGTCTTACGCCTTTATCGAGCAGGCGGCGGCTGTCGCCGTGAAGGAAAGAGCGCCAATCGTGCAGCTGTCCATGTTCGAGGAGCCCGCAACTCCGCCGGAGGCGGGCAAGAAGAAAGGCTCGCCCAAAGCCGAACAGCTCGCGGACGAGCTGCGCAAGCTGGATTTATTTAATATGACGCCGATGCAAGCGATGCAATGGCTGAACGATATGAAAGGCAAGCTGAGAGAGTAACGGCGCTATTAAGCCGGCTATGAGACGGAAGGAGGCGCACGCGCATGGCAAGAATCAAAGTGCTCGACGAGCAGCTCGCGAACCAGATCGCGGCGGGAGAAGTGGTGGAGCGTCCGTCGTCCGTCGTAAAGGAGCTTGTGGAGAACGCCGTGGATGCCGGCAGCACCTCGATCGACGTAACGATCGAAGAGGGAGGGTTGTCGCTCATCCGCGTCGTGGACAATGGCGGAGGCATCGAAGGAGACGATCTGCCTACCGCGTTCCAACGCCATGCCACGAGCAAGATCGCCACGAGCAGCGATCTGTTTCGCATCGCGAGCCTCGGTTTCAGAGGCGAGGCGCTGCCAAGCATCGCCGCGGTTTCGCGGTTATCCTGCGTTTCCGCGACGGACGGCTCGGGACTGGCCCGAAGGCTGGTTATCGACGGAGGGGCGACGACCGGGATCGAGCCCGCAAACGCGCCGCAAGGCACGGATATGACGGTTAGGGATCTATTTTTTAACACGCCCGCTCGTCTCAAATACATGAAATCGATCCAGACGGAGCTTGGACACATATCCGATTACATGAACCGCGTCGCGCTAGCGCATCCCGGCATCGCGATTACGCTTAAACATAACGGCAGCGTGCTTCTGCGCACGCTCGGAACGGGGGACAGGCTGCAGGTGATCGCGGCCGTATACGGGACGAGCGTCGCCAAGGCCATGCTGCCGGTTTCGGCATCGGATGCGGACTACGAGCTGACGGGATATATATCCAAGCCGGAGCTGACTCGCGCGAACCGCAACGGCATTACCGTAGTCGTTAACGGCCGCTACATCAGAAGCCACGCGGTGAATCAGTCGCTGCTCCAGGCGTATCATACGCTGCTCCCGATTAATCGGTATCCGCTCGCGATCATCGAGCTAGGGATGCATCCCGGACTGCTGGACGTTAACGTCCATCCTTCGAAGATGGAGGTTCGCTTCAGCAAAGAGACGGAGCTTCGCTCGCTGATCGAGCGCGCCGCGAAGTCCGCGCTTGGCGGTCTAAGACATATTCCGGGGCCTTCGTCCGCCGGCAAACGCGAGCGTACCGGTCCGACCTACGTGCAAGACGCGATCTCCTTCCATATCGCGGACCGGTTGGAGGAGGAGCGCGAGAACCATCCGCTCCCGGAGCCTCCCGCGACTATGCCGGATCGTCCATCCGCGACAAACGAGGTCGATCCCTCCATTGCCGCGCCGGAACCGACAGTCGATCAACCGGCCGCCTCTACTAAGGCAAGCGACAGAGGGAATTCCGGCTTCGGCCTTTCGAACATTGAAGCTGGACGCGGTTCCGATGCCAGAGGTTCAAGCGGATTTTCGTCCGCGAAGGGGGAGCGCGGCTATGACCGTTCGCACCCCTCGCGCGCTTGGAACGATCGCGAATCGGCTTACGTGCCAAAGGACGCAGCCGAGCGGTTATACGCCAAGCCTGCTCTATCGCCCGGGCAACCGTCGGCCGTTCGCGAGACGGCGGCTTCCTCGGAGGCGCTGGCATACGAACCCGCACGGCCGGGACAGGAACCGTCCAGCGCGGCAGGCTCCGAAGCGATCGCCGCGTCCACGCCGCAGCCGATTGACGAACCGTCTTCACTTGCGGCGGCAGCTCCGCTTCCCGGCATGCCGGACGCGCCTCGGCGGCAGGACGCGGCCGAAGAAGCCCGACCGGACAAGTCGCCCGTCGCGCCGGCGTTTCCCGAGCTGCACTGGATCGGACAACACCACGGCACCTATATCGTGGCGCAATCGGACGACGGCTTGTATTTGATCGACCAGCATGCCGCGCACGAACGGATCAATTATGAATACTATCTTCATAAATTTGGGAATCCTGTAGCTGCGAGCCAAGGGCTGATCGTGCCCTTGACGCTGGAGTTTACGGCCGGGGAGGCGTCGCAGCTGCGCGAGTGCGTCGGCCTGTTCGCCGAAGCAGGCGTCGAGCTGGAGCCGTTCGGCACGCAGACGTTTCTCGTCCGCTCCTATCCGGAGTGGTTCCCGCAGGGCGAGGAGCAGTCGCTGCTGGAGGAGATGGCGGAGCTGCTGATCGAGGAGCGCAAGTCGATCAACATTACGAAGCTGCGCGAGAAGGCGGCCATCATGTGCTCCTGCAAGGCTTCGATCAAGGCGAACGACCGTCTGTCGCGCGAAGAAGGAGACGCCTTGCTGGCGCGGCTGGCCCGATGCGTTCAGCCCTATACGTGCCCGCACGGCAGGCCGATCATCGTCCATCTCTCCACGTACCAGCTCGAGAAAATGTTCAAAAGGGTGATGTCATGATCGTAACGACGGCACCGTCTCCGACGGCGCGCACGATCGAGCAAGCCAAGCGACTCGCGGCCGAGCTGTCCGCCATGCACGTTCCGCGCCGGGGGGCTTCGGTACGCAAGCTGCTCGCCCGCGCAGATGATCATAGAGCGATCGTCGTGACGGACGGCGAAATCAGATTCTACGACGGCGAAGAGACGCCGCCGCTTTATTTTCACCCCAGCATGGCTTTTGTCAGGGTCAAGCGCCTTCGCAAGGGGGAGACCGATCCCATGATCGAGCTGTCCGGCTGCCGTCCCGGCGATGCCGTTATCGACTGCACGGCGGGAATGGCTTCGGACTCGCTCGTATTCTCTTATGCGGTTGGCGATAAAGGAGCCGTCGTCGCGCTCGAGAGCGAGCCGATTCTGAGCGCCGTCGTGCGCGAAGGCTTGGCGGTCTACGACTCCGGCCTTCCGGACGTGGACGCCGCGATGAGACGCATCCGGCTGACTTGCGGCGAGCATGGGCGCTTCCTTGCAGAGCAGCCGGACAATAGCGTCGATATCGTCTATTTCGACCCCATGTTCAGACAGCCGATTCTCGAATCGTCGGCGATCGGAGCGTTTCGATCCCTCGCGAATATGGATGCCGTAACTCCGGAGGTCGTAGAACAGGCGAAACGCGTGGCTCGTAGAACGGTCATGATGAAGGAACATCAAGCTAGCGGCGAATTCGCTCGTCTCGGGTTCGAGAGAAGACACGTCAATACGTCGAAAATCGCATATGGAGTGATACATGTTGACTGAGGAACACGGGGCAGGGCCGCGCCGGGAGGCGTCGCCCCGCCGGAAGCGCCAGCCGTTGCTCGTCTTGATCGGCCCGACGGCCGTAGGCAAGACGGCGCTAAGCTTAACGCTGGCGAAGGAGTGGAATGCCGAGATTATTTCCGGCGATTCCATGCAGGTTTACCTGGGGATGGATATCGGCACCGCGAAATTGCCCCCCGCGGAACGGGAGGGCATCCCGCATCATCTGATGGACATTTGCGAGCCGGAGGAGCCTTATTCGGCCGCCGATTTCCAGATTGGGGCCCGGAGGGCGATAGAGGATATCGCTTCCAGAGGCAAGCTGCCTTTTATTGTAGGCGGGACGGGACTATACATCGAATCGCTGTGCTACGACTACCAGTTCGCGGACAACGGTTCGGATGAGGCGTTCCGGGCGCGGCAGGAGGCCTATGCCGCCGAGAACGGAGCGGAGGCTTTGCACGCCAAGCTTGCGGCCATTGATCCCGAAGCGGCAAACCGGCTGCATCCCAACGACATGCGGCGCGTCATTCGGGCGCTCGAGGTGCACCATCTCACGGGCCAGACGTTTACGGAGCAGCAAGCCGGACAGAAAAAGGAATCGCCTTACGAACTTTGTATTATCGGACTGTCGCTGGACCGGGCGGTCTTGTATGCCCGGATCGAAGCCCGAATCGACGAGATGCTGGAGCAAGGACTGGAAGAAGAGGTGAAGCGGCTGCTTGCGCGCGAGCTGCCGCCGCACGCAGTGCCGATGCAGGCGCTTGGCTACAAGGAGCTCGCCGATTACTTGCGAGGCAACTGCTCGTACGAAGCGGCGGTGGAGCGGCTAAAGCGGGATACTAGAAGGTTCGCGAAACGGCAATTGTCGTGGTTTCGGCATATGAAGGATATCCATTGGTTCGACGCAGGGGAAAATTTTCACAACAATTTAGACGCGATTCGTGCTATAATAGCAGGAAAGTTTCAAGATCATCTTGAATATCATACTAACCAATCTTCCATAGACGGGGGTAACGTCCAATGAACAAATCAATCAATATTCAAGATACGTTCCTGAACCAATTGCGCAAAGACAATATTCCGGTTACCGTATTCCTGATGAACGGCTTCCAAATTCGCGGCGTTATTAAAGCATTCGACAACTTCACGATTATTATCGATAGCGAAGGCAGGCAGCAGATGGTGTACAAGCATGCCATTTCGACCTTCGTGCCGCAACGGAACGTATCGCTGATGCAGCAGGACAACTCCCAGTCCGAGGTCTAGTTCGCGGATTCGTATGAAACTTTCTTATAGAACGGCACGTTAAACTAGATAGCGGCAAGCAAGGGCAACCCGCTCGCATGGGTTGCTCTTGTCGTTTCAAAAGGCTGTCAAATGTCCATTCTATAATTGCGAAGAGAGAATTAAGGGAGTGCAGGAGGGAATCACCATGGCTGAACAAAAGAAAACGAGGGCGAAGACGTCCAAAGGGAAGCGGCGCAAAAAAATATCGGGCCGCGCTTGGTTTTACGGCTTGTTCTTTACGGTCGTTATCGGTATCGTATGCGGGGTCATCGGTTATTTGTTAATTATTCTTAACGGCGAGAGATTGCTCGAGGAGCACGGCAGCAAGCTCGAATTCGGCGAAGCCTCGATTATTTACGACGCCAAAGGCGAAGAAATTTCGCGGCTCTACGACGTAATGGATCATCGGGAGGTCGCCGAATATTCGGAAATTCCGGAATTTATGCTAAACGCGATCGTCGCGACGGAGGATGAGCGCTTCTACAACCACTCGGGTCTGGATTTCATCGCGATCGGGCGCGCGGTCGTCAAGGACATCATCGCGCGCAGCGCGGTCGAGGGCGGCAGCACGATCACGCAGCAGCTCGCCAAAAACGTGTTTTTGTCCGCGGACAAAACGTTTTTCCGCAAAGCGACGGAAGCGTCGATAGCGGTCGCTTTGGAGCAGCAGATGACAAAGGAAGAAATTCTTACGATGTATTTGAACCGGATTTACTTCGGCAAAGGGATTCACGGCGTCAAGGCGGCGGCGGATTATTATTTCGACGTGGAGCTGGAGGATCTGGAGCTATGGCAGGCGGCTACTCTTGCGGCTATGCCGAAGGCGCCAAACCGCTATAATCCCATCAACAATCCGGAGGATTCCTTGAACCGCCGGGCGGTCGTGCTTCAGCTGATGTATCAACAGGACAAAATAACGAAGGAACAGATGGATGAAGCGAAGGCGGTCGTATACGAAGCGCCTGAGCATCAGGAGCAATTCAAATCCGGCTCGTATCCGGCTTTCGTCGACTATGTCATCGAAGAAGCGATGGAAGTGACGAAGCTGTCCGAAGAAGAGCTGCGGGTAAGCGGCCTTCGCATCTATACAACGCTGAACCAGCAGGCTCAGCAGTCGGTAGACAAGCAATTCGATACCGACGAAAACTTCGAAAAAAGCGTTGACGATCAAATCGTGCAAGGATCGATGATCATCATCGATCATCGCAATGGCGAGATTCAAGCATTGGCGGGCGGCCGCGACTACGTCAAGAAGGGCTGGAACCGGGTCACCAAATACCGTCAGCCGGGTTCCGCGATCAAGCCGATCGTATCGTACGGACCCGCTCTCGAAAGCGGGGATTACTTCCCGTGGACCGAGCTTGAGAACGACAAAAAATGTTTCTCGAATTATTGTCCGACGGACCGCTGGGGCGCGACTCCGGTGTCGATGAAACAAGCGGTCAAGGATTCGCGCAACCTCGCGGCCGTATGGATGCTTAACGAAATCGGCATAAAGAGCGGAGCCGCTTTTGCCAAGAAGCTCGGCCTTGAGCTCGAGAACGACGATATGAACCTGGCGCTTGCGCTCGGCGGCCTGACCAAAGGAGCATCGCCGCTCCAGATGGCGACGGCGTATAGCGTGATGGCGAACGGCGGGAAGTCGGTCGATCCGCACGCCATTACGAAAATCGAAGGGAAAAACTATAATTACGACTATAAACAGCCGGAATCGGAACAATTAATGTCCGAGCAAACGGCATGGTATTTGACCGACATGATGTTATCCGTCGTAGAGAAGGGCGGCACGGGCAGCAAAGCCGCGATTGATCGCCCCGTCGCGGGCAAAACCGGCACGACGCAGCACGGCATTAAAGGATATTCCGGAGACGGAATCAAGGATGCCTGGTTCGTCGGTTATACGCCGGAGTGGACAGCGGCCGTCTGGATGGGATACGATAAGACGGATATGGAACACTTTCTCTTCAAGGGCGGCACGCAGGCAGCCGCATTGTTCGCCAAGGTCATGAAGCCGGCCATTCAAGGCGTGGCCAAAGGAAGCTTCAAACAGCCGGGCGAGATCAAGGAAGAAAAGCCGCCAGCGCCTGCGAAGATCACGAATTTTACGGCCACTTACAATCCTGACGATATCAAGGTCGATCTGAGCTGGGATGCAAGCCCGGAGCCGGACGTCTCGTATCAGATATTCCGCAAGGAGCTGAACGAAACGGAGTTTCAGCTCTTCGATACCCGAGATAATACGGGCGTCACGGACATGAGTATATTCCCGGGCATGACGTACGACTATTACGTCGTAGCCCACGATACGAAAAGCAATTTGTCGAGCGAACCTTCCGAGAAGGTCCGCATCGAGGTGCCCGAAGTGGATTTGGGAACGCCGGACGTCCCGATGGAGCCCGTTCCGACGGAGACGCCTAATCCGGAAGTCACGCCAACGCCGGACGGCGGCGGGGGAGACGGCGGCACGGCTACGGAAGACCCGAATTCGGGCGGCGGAGGGACGCCTACACAGGCTCCAACGCAGACAACGGATCCCAATCAAGGCGGAGAGGCGGCTGGAGAGCCGACAACCGAGGGAACATAAGAACCTCTTCGCCGCGGAATAGGTGGTAGATATGTTCATGCGATTGACCAGGCTCCAAATAGCGGCCATCGCGCTGCTTGGCATTATGGTTGTGTTGACGGGCTGCGGCTCCGGCAATACCGAGCTATCGGCGCAAGGACAAGACGGCGAGCCGAAGACGATCAGCTGGAGCAAGATGCCGGAAATGTCGATCGACCTTAATAAAAGCTACAAAGCAGTCATCGAGACGACGAAGGGCAGCTTTGAAATCCGCTTGCTGACAAAAAAAGCGCCGGTAACGGTGAACAACTTCGTATTCCTGGCTAACGAAGGGTTCTACGAAGGCTTGAAGTTCCACTCCATTATCGAAGCGTTTATGATTCAGACCGGCGATCCCAACGGGAACGGCACCGGCAATGCGGGCTACCGCATTCCGGACGAGCTGGACACGGAGTCGACGTACAAGGAAGGCGTCGTCGCGATGTTTAATGCCGGCACGCCGGATTCCGGCAGCAGTCAATTTTTTATTTGCTCGGGACCGGACGCGTCGAATCTTAACCGGCAGCCCAACTACACGATATTCGGCAACGTGGTATCGGGCATGGACGTCATCAAGGCCATCGCGAGCACGCCGGTCAAAAACGGCGTTCCCGTCGAGGACGTGACGATCGTAGGCGTGACGATTTTGGAGAGCTAGTACAAACGGCTCATGCGGGGGAGTCTCCTGCATGAGCCGTTTTTATATGATTTTTTTGCGATATGGAAAAGCAGTAATGGCGTGTTGACATGGGGAAGCTTGGTTTATTTTGCGCGCGCGCTGGAGATGGACGTTAAGTTATGGTAATCTTTCACTATAGGAGTGTTCCTTGCGGACACGGGGGCCGTCCCGAAGCGGGCGGCGGACGTCATTCCTAAATGAACGGAAAGGTACGTTCCGTATGAAGAGAAAATTTTCCGATCGCGCGAACTGGCGCCGAATACTGCGAAGAAGCTACTCTTGCCTGGCGCTTGACGGAGACGAATTTAGAGGGCTGGTTACCTTCTACCGGATCCACGAGCTGCGGGAGCCTCTCTGGAAGGAATACAACGGACGGAGGCTCTGCCTGGCAGACCGGGGTTACTTATGGATGCAGCACTTTCCCAAGGGCGAGCATTTCGTCGTGACCACGATGTTTGATGACAAGGGCCGCGTCGTGCAATGGTATATCGACGTGTGCAAGACGCAAGGATTAACCGATCAACAGGTTCCGTGGTTCGACGACCTGTATCTCGATGTTGTCGTCCTGCCGAGCGGGGAAGTTTACTTGATGGACGAAGACGAGCTGGAGGATGCGCTTAAGCAAGGCGCGGTGTCGGGCAAGGATGCGGCGCTGGCGCGCAAGACGGCCGGCCGGCTGCTTTCGAGCATCCGCAACGGGAGATTCCGATATTTCACGTTAAGCCTTAAGCACCGCAAAAGTCTCTTGGAACGAACGGGGGAGCTAAGCGAATCATGATGGCCGTCAAGCAGCGTAGGAGCAGCACGCGCCGGAGAAAGTCTTCCAGGCGGCCGTGGCTGCTCCTGTTTCGTCTCTTCGTCGTAATGATGGCGGCGGGAATCGCCTGGTGCGTTTACGTCGCGTGGCATATTAACCATCATCCCTCGCCGTTCAAAGACGGGATGCATGCCGATGCCGGAATTGTGCTGGGAGCGGCGCTTTGGAACGATAAGCCGAGTCCGGCGTTAAAGGAAAGATTGAATTATGCTTACGAATTGTACGAAGCCGGCTCCGTCGACGTGCTAATCTTGTCCGGCGGGCATGGCGGATTATCGTCAACCTTGTCCGAGGCGGAGGGCATGCGCAATTATTTGACCGATAAAGGAATGCCGGCGGACAAGCTGCTGCTGGAGACGGAAGCGACGAGCACTCTTCAGAATCTATTGTACAGCCAGCGCCTCGGGGAAACGAACGGCGCAAGCAGCTTCCTTGTCATCACGCATGATTATCATGCTCCCCGCGCGCAAGAGATAGCCGCGTTCGCGGGTTTTGATCCCGTACTCGTGACGGGAGTGAAGTCGCGGGTGCTCAACCAGTTTTATAACGATTCCCGCGAGGTGCTCGCATACACGAAGTGGAAGCTGGATTATGTTCTATACCGTATCGGCATCCTCTCTCCCGGGTAGAGGCCGTGAATCTGTTAATATGCCGCATTGAGAGAGAATAAGCTTGTAATGCGGTATTATTCGCCACAGCTTCCGCACAAAGGACAGGTGATGCGACAGATGAACGGACACGTCATATCGGGAACGGGCAACGGCTCTGCCAGACCTTCCCGCCAGATCAACGTGGTGCTCAGAAGCCATGAAACGTCGGGCGCCGCGTCGGCGCAAGCGCTGGAAGCCGAACCGCTGCCCAGCGTCAAGCCGCTGCCTGCGGTCGATCACTTCGCCGATATCCAGAAGGACCTCGAGCCCATGATCGGGATGGAGAACGTCAAGCAGCTGGTTTACGAAATCTACGCGCTGTTATACATTAGCCGGATGCGCACGGAAGCGGGATTGTTCGGCGGTTCGCAAGTATATCATATGATTTTCAAAGGGAATCCCGGTACGGGCAAGACGACGATTGCTAGAATCATCGCCAAGCTGTTCCAGAAGATGGGCGTCCTTACCAAAGGGCATCTCATTGAGGTGGAGAGGGCTGATCTCGTCGGCGAATATATCGGCCATACGGCGCAGAAAACAAGGGACCTCGTTCGCAAGGCGCTTGGCGGCGTGTTGTTTATCGACGAGGCGTATAGCTTGGCCCGCGGCGGGGAGAAGGATTTCGGGAAAGAAGCGATCGATACGCTCGTCAAGGCGATGGAGGATCATCGAAACGGGTTTATTCTCATTCTTGCCGGTTATCCGCTGGAAACCGAACAATTTCTCATGACGAATCCGGGACTTCCGTCGCGATTCCCGATTCAGATCGAATTCCCGGATTATTCGGTCGACCAGCTCTTGCAGATCGGAGAGCTTATGGTCAAGGAACGGGACTATATCATGCTTCCGCAGACCGTATTCAAGCTGCGGCAGCATTTGATGCAGGAGAAACAAAACGAAATGTTTTCGTTCAGCAACGCCAGGTTCGTGCGGAATACGATCGAGAAGGCCATTCGCCATCAGGCGGTTCGGCTCATCGGGCAATATTCCAACTCGATACCGGCCAAGGGCGAGTTAATGACGATTCGTCCGGAAGACTTGAAATTATGATAAAGCCCGCCCCGAGGGGCTTAGGCTTCGCGCAAGGGAGACAGATAGAGCGATGAGCGAGCAGCTAGACAACAAACAACAATGGGAATCTTTACTCGCTTTGGCGGAGTTGGCCGAAGAAGAAGCGGCAGCAGCGTTTAAGCGAACGGAACGGATAGCGGAACGCAATCAGTGGAAGGTTATTGAAGCGTTCAAACGCGGCGGCGTGAGCGACTTTCACTTTGCCGGCTCGACCGGCTACGGCTACAACGATAGAGGTCGCGAGGTGCTGGATCTCGTCTACGCCGACGCGATGGGGGCGGAGGCGGCGCTCGTGCGGCCCCACTTCGCTTCCGGCACGCATACGATAAGCTGCGCCTTGTTCGGCGTTCTTCGTCCTGGGGACGAATTGTTGTACGTTACGGGCAAGCCGTACGATACGCTTCACAAGGTAATCGGCAAAGAGGGAGACGGCACGGGATCGCTGGCCGACTTTGGAATCCATTACAGTGAGGTTGATCTGCTGGCTGACGGGGGACTTGACTGGACGGCCATCGAAGCATCCATCTCGTCGCGGACCAAAGTCATTGGGGTTCAGCGCTCGAGAGGGTACGCTTGGCGTGCCTCTTTCTCCGTTGCGGAGATCGGGGAGATCGTTCGCCGGGTTAAAGCGGTGCGCGAGGATTTGATCGTGTTTGTCGACAATTGTTATGGCGAATTCACGGAGCTTCTGGAGCCAACCGAGGTAGGGGCGGATCTAATCGCGGGCTCGCTGATCAAAAATCCCGGCGGTGGCATCGCCGAAACCGGCGGCTACATTGCCGGCAAGCGAGAGCTGGTGGAGGCGGCATCATACCGTCTGACGGCGCCTGGCATCGGCGGCGACGTAGGGGCGATGTTAGGAACGCTACGATCGTTATACCAAGGCTTGTTCCTCGCTCCCCACATGGTGGGACAAGCCGTCAAAGGAAGCATTCTCGCCGCCGCCATGTTCGAGCGGCTGGGATTCGAGACCAAGCCCGCTTGGAACGATGCCAGGACGGATCTTATCCAGGCCGTGCGGTTCGGTCAAGCCGAGCCGTTGATCGCGTTCGTTCAGGGCATTCAGCAAGCGGCCGCCGTGGACGCCCACGTCGTGCCGGAGCCTTGGGATATGCCGGGTTACGACAACCCCGTAATCATGGCCGCGGGAACCTTCATGCAAGGGGGCAGCTTGGAGCTTTCCGCCGACGCTCCCATCCGCGAACCGTATATCGCGTACATGCAAGGCGGACTCACCTACGGACATGCGAAGTACGGCGTATTAACCGCTTTGGAGAAGCTGGTCAACAGCGGATTAATTGTGATTAAACCTTACATAACTTGACACATTTGTGGCGCAAGGATACAATGAAGCTATAAATGAGCGACTGGAAGGTTGATGCGACGTGGCAGATGAAATACGCAGAAATATGGCCTTATTCCCGATCGGCATTGTAATGAAGCTGACCGACTTGACGGCCAGGCAAATCCGTTATTACGAGCAGCACGAATTAATCGTGCCTGCCAGAACCGCTGGCAATCAACGGTTGTTCTCGTTTAACGACGTCGAACGACTGCTAGAAATCAAATCATTAATAGAGAAGGGCGTTAACATCGCGGGCATTAAGCAAGTGATGAATCCGGTATCCAAGGAATCCGACGACGCCACGATCGTAAGCGAGCAATCCGAAGTGAAGCGCCGCGAGTTGTCCGATCAACAGCTTCACCGCCTGCTCAAGCAGCAGCTATTGGAGAAGAGACCGGGCAGGACCTCCATGATCGAGGGACAATTAACCCGTTTCTTAAATAAACGGTAATTTTGAGAATGACTAAAGGAGATGATTCTGTGAGTTACACGAAAGAAGACATCAAGCGCATTGCCCAGGAGCAAAACGTGCGGTTCATTCGTTTGCAATTTACCGACTTGTTAGGCACGATCAAAAACGTCGAAATCCCCGTAAGCCAGCTGGACAAAGCGCTGGATAACAAAATGATGTTTGACGGTTCTTCCATCGAAGGATACGTTCGAATCGAAGAATCCGACATGTACTTATACCCCGATCTTGATACTTGGGTCGTGTTCCCTTGGGTTACGCAAGACCGCGTCGCCCGTCTGATCTGCGACATCTACATGCCTGACGGCACGCCTTTCGCGGGTGATCCGCGCGGCATTCTCAAGCGCGCGCTGAAAGAAGCCGAGGAGCTTGGATATACGGCAATGAACGTAGGTCCGGAGCCGGAATTTTTCCTGTTCAAGACGGACGAGCGTGGCGAGCCTACGACAGAGCTTAACGACCAAGGCGGCTACTTCGACTTGGCGCCGATGGATCTGGGCGAGAACTGCCGCCGCGAAATCGTGCTTACGCTGGAAGAGATGGGCTTCGAAATCGAAGCTTCCCACCATGAGGTTGCTCCGGGCCAGCACGAAATCGATTTTAAATACGCGGATGCCATCAAAGCAGCCGACCAAATCCAAACGTTCAAGCTCGTCGTCAAGACGATTGCCCGAGTGCACGGCCTGCATGCTTCGTTTATGCCAAAACCGCTGTTCGGCGTTAATGGCTCCGGCATGCACTGCCACCAGTCGTTGTTCAAAGACAACAATAACATGTTCTATGACGAAAAGGACAAGCTTGGCCTCAGCGACACGGCTCGCTATTACATGGCGGGCATCTTGAAGCATGCTCGCGCCATGGCAGCCATTACGAATCCGACGGTTAACTCGTACAAACGTCTCGTTCCGGGCTATGAAGCGCCTTGTTACGTTGCATGGTCGGCCAGCAACCGTTCGCCTATGATTCGGATCCCGGCTTCCCGCGGCTTGTCGACTCGCGTAGAAGTTCGCAACCCGGATCCCGCGGCCAACCCTTACCTGGCACTTGCCGTCATGCTTAAAGCGGGTCTCGACGGCATCCAGAATCAATATGCTCTTCCGGCGCCTACGGACCGCAACATCTACATCATGACGGAAGAAGAGCGTATCGATTCCGGCATCCCAAGTCTTCCCGTCAACCTGAAGGAAGCTCTCGACGAGATGCTGCGAAGCGACGTTATCTGCGAAGCTCTCGGCGATCATGCGCTGGCCCACTTCTACGAGCTGAAGGAAATCGAGTGGGATATGTACCGCACGCAGGTTCACCAATGGGAAAGAGATCAATATTTGAGCCTGTACTAAAATCGAAGTAAAAAAAAGGGCATCCGAGGAATGTGGAATTCTTCGGATGCCCTTGTTTGTCTTGAAACGGAGTTAGATTTTAATATCCAGAGTATTGCCGAGATTCGGATCCAGGCTTTGGTTCATCATTTGAACCAATTGTTGCCCTTGTTGAACCGCGCTGTCCTTGGCGAGATTCAATACTTTAAGGCTGACCGCTTGCGAAAGGGACGATTGACTCATGACGGTTGACATTGCAGCGATATCCATTCGTGTAATCACCTCCACCTACAATATCGGCAAATGATGAATGGGTCATTAGGCAACGCGCAGCAAGGTAAGAAGCTGCCGTGATATTCATCCTAATTGATTCAATGAATAACAAGAAGTCAGAAATGGCGGTGCTGGGATTACAAAATCCCGAGCACCGCCATTATTATGAATCAAATATGAAGAGAGACAACTCATCCATTGAGCAAACTAGTTACTGTAATAGCTTTCCTAAACTAGTCGAACGATCGCATGGACGATTAATGAATGTCCCTGAATAGGCCGATGACCTTGCCCAGGATACTAACGTTCTGCAGGCGAATCGGCTCCATGGTATCGTTCTCCGGTTGAAGGCGGATATGATCCTTCTCCTTGTAGAATGTCTTGACGGTGGCTTCGTCATCTTCGGTCATCGCAACGACGATGTCGCCGTTGTTCGCGGTTTGTTGTTGACGTACGATGACGTAATCGCCGTTATGTATGCCGGCTTCGATCATGCTTTCGCCGATAACGTTAAGGATGAAGACGTTGTTGCTATCGCCGACGTAATGAGCGGGGAGAGGGAAATAATCTTCGATGTTCTCCGTTGCCATAATGGGGATACCGGCCGTTACTTTGCCCACGATCGGTACTTGGGCGACTGGCATATGAATGACGTTGTCGTTGTCGTCTTGGCTCAAAATCTCGATCGCTCGAGGCTTCGTGGGGTCGCGCCGGATAAATCCTTTCTTCTCGAGCCGGTCCAGATGTCCATGCACCGTCGAGCTTGACAGCAAGCCGACCGCTTCGGCAATCTCCCTTACGGAAGGCGGATAACCCTTCTCTCGAACTTCTTGCTTTATAAAGTCAAGGATCGAATTTTGCCGTTTGGAAATCTTCGACACGTCCATCATCTCCATTCATCTTATTGTGTCAAATTATAGCACAGAACCGCCGTTCGTACAAACATAAGTTCTGTGGATCAGACGTTCGTATTTTTCCTTGACGGAAACGTTTGTTCGTGTTAAATTGAAAACAGAACAAATGTTTGGGGTGCTGACGATGATGATGATGAATGCTAGTACAAGCTCTTACCGGTCCATATACAATGCCAGACAGGAAGATGCAGAGTCGAACGGCTTGCGTTTCCTGCGAAGACATCTGGCAAAGTTTATTGTAAGTTTGATTGTGTTCGTTCTTGTATTCACTAGTTTTCTAATCATTGGCACGAAGGCATCCGGGACGGTTGTAGACGAGCCGAGCATCAATGAAACCGTCGTAATGGTGGGCAGCGGGGATACGCTCTGGTCTATCGCTAGTCGTCACAAGGATGGCAACGATATCGGATATTTGGTATTTGCGATCAAGGATCGCAACGGTCTTGATTCCGTGGATCTGCAGCCGGGACAGAAGCTTATCATACCCGAGATCTGAATCATAATTAGCTGTCATAATGAAGGAATAGGAGAGCATCCTTTTGATAGGGCGCTCTCTTTTTGTCGTTTTTTGAAATCTATGTCCTTATAGGCGGCTCCGCCTTGACAATGCGCTGTCGAAAATGTCAAAGTAGGAGTAATGTGTTTGCATCTAGAGAGAGGGGTTATGGAATGGATATCGACAAGCTGATCGGACGAATTAACGAGTTATCCCGCAAAAACAAATCAGGCGGATTAACCGACGAAGAGCTGAAGGAACGAGATCTTCTTCGTCAACAATATTTGGCTAATTTCAAGAGCAACTTCAAGCAACAGCTGGACACCATTAAATATGTAGAAGACGAAGAAAACGACGGCGGCAACGGAGTCAAGCATTAATCGAGCGCCGTAACGGCCTCGATCATACATAAGGAGGAATTATTCTGTCACGTTCCTGGGAGCGCAAAGTACGCAAGAACATGTCAACCGTCAACAAGCAACGCAAAAAACAAGGTACGGGCCAGCTTGTGATGAACGGGGAGAAGGCCGACAGGCTCACGGGGCGCAACATCGTGCTGCCGATCCTGTTGATTTTGTTCATCGGCGCTTATGTCAGTATTAGTTTGACGGATCCCCAATTTCAAATGAATACGATCAACATCGTCACGATCGGAGCCTACTTCTTGTTGGCGGCATTGTTCTTTTTCCGCAAGCCTTACCTCAAGGTCGGCAAGGATTATGTGCAAACCCGCCGGATGACGGGCGATAAGAGGCTTAACGCGGCGGATATTTCGGCGATCCGAACGCAAGAAGGTTATGTAACGATTTTGCCCAAGAAGGGCGGAGGCTGGACGTTTTCCCGATTGATGAACCGTTACGATACGTCTGATATGGCGGCGAAGATGAAGACGTTCGCCCAAACGCACGGCATTCCGTTCGAAGAAAAATAGCATGGGGAGAGATAGATATCATGGCGGCAAAACAAGCGGTATTATTTGATTTGGACGATACGTTGCTGTGGGACGACCGCAGCGTCAAAGAAGCGTTTCGCGCGACATGCGAAGCTGGGGCTGCGGCGGCGGGCGTAAATCCGGACGAGCTGGAGGATGCGGTTCGCAAGGAAGCCAGAGCTTTGTACGAATCCTATGACACGTTCCCGTTCACCAAGATGATCGGCATTAATCCCTTCGAAGGGCTGTGGGCTAACTTCACGGGGGGAGAGCAGGAAGAATTCCGCAAGCTGCAAGAGCTGGCTCCCGGCTATCGCAAGGCGGCTTGGACGCAAGGCTTGAAGTCGCTGGGCGTCGATGACGAGATGCTTGGCGCGAAGCTTGCCGAGCAATTTCCGGCCGAGCGGCGTTCGCGTCCCCTCGTATACGACGAGACGTTCCGCGTGCTGGATGCGCTGAAAGCCAAATACAAGCTGCTGCTGCTGACGAACGGTTCGCCGGACCTGCAGAAGGAAAAGCTGGACGGGGTGCCGGAGCTGATTCCTTATTTCGATCATATTATTATTTCCGGCGAGTTCGGACAAGGCAAGCCGGCCGCGCCGATATTCCGTCACGCGCTGGAGCGTCTTGGAATCGAGCCCGAGCATGGCATCATGGTCGGCGACAAGCTGACGACGGATATTCTAGGCGCCAACACGATCGGCATGACTTCGGTTTGGATTAATCGCCATGGCGCGACGCGTACCGACGAGATCGTGCCGACGCACGAAATCGCCAGCTTAGAAGAACTGCTGACTCTGCTTGATCAGTAGAAAACCGAATTTGCGCCGTTGGTCATAATAATCCGTTGAAACGAAACAAGCCCCTCGACAGCTTCGTCGGCTGGAGGGGCCTTGCGTATTGCGAGATCAAGCGTTGGATTATTTGGATTGGAACTCGGCATCGGCGTAAGGATGCGCGATCCAGCCTTCCGTCTCGATGAACAACCGAACGGCAACGATCTGGCGGTTCTCCATCAGCGTGAAGAAGTGGGCCTTATGCTCCGGAACCGAAATAACGTCGCCTGCTTCAAGCTCTACGTCGAAGTAGCCTACATCATCCGTTCCTTTAATAATGAAGATACCGCGGCCGGCCGTAATGGCGCGAACCTCGTCTTCCGTATGCGTATGGACGTTTTCGAATTTCTTGAGCAGCTCGTCGAGGTTGGGCGTAGCGTCCGACAAGGAGATGATATCCCATGTCCGGTAGCCGCGACGACTAGCGAGATCGCGAATTTCTTCGTCGAAAGTAGAGAGAATCGTGCTTTTTTCTTCATCCGTTAATACGAATTTATTTTGCAATTCCGCCGGCAGCTTGGCTGCGTTCCAATGTTCGTAGAGCACCTCTTGACTTTCGAGGAACGCACGGACGTTCTCTTCACCTTGAATGCGTTGCTCCGTGTTGCGAATTCTGACTTCAGCCATGGGCATTCCCTCTTTTCCAATAGAAATTAAATGATATAATAATTATAAATCAAACGCGAACGATTGTCGATGGACGTGCCTTGGCATGGACGAGCCTTTTCAGCCTATGGGTATTCTGCTAAACTATTGGTTATTGCAAAACAATCGATGACCGATGAAAACGGGCAAGCATATTCTATTCGGTGTACGACTTGACCATGCCATGCGGTCGCTCGTTATGGAATGACTTCGAACATAGTTTTTCTCAACGATTTTGGGAAGGGTGTAGCAATTTGTCTAGAGGGAACTTACAACAAGCGCTGAAAGAACGGATACTAATATTGGATGGCGCAATGGGCACCATGATTCAACAAGCCAACTTGACGGAAGCCGATTTCGGAGGGGCGGAGCTGGACGGCTGTAACGAAATGCTCGTTTTGACCAGACCGGATGTTATCCAATCGATTCACGAGCAGTACCTGGAAGCCGGAGCCGACATCCTGGAGACGAATACGTTCGGCGCCACTAGCGTCGTGCTCGCGGACTACGACATTCCGGAGAAGGCAAGGGAAATCAATTTGGCAGCGGCCAAATTGGCCAGAGACGCCGCGGACAAATTCAGCACCCCGGACAGACCTCGTTTCGTCGCGGGCGCGCTCGGCCCTACGACAAAGACGTTGTCCGTTACCGGCGGCGTAACCTTTGACGAGCTGATCGAAAGTTATTACGAGCAGACGGTAGCCCTCATCGAGGGCGGCGTCGATGCTATTTTGCTGGAAACCTCGCAGGATACGCTGAACGTCAAAGCAGGAAGCATCGGCGTGCGCAATGCCTTCGAGACGACGGGCATCACGCTTCCGATTATGATCTCCGGCACGATCGAACCGATGGGGACAACGCTGGCCGGACAATCGATCGAATCGTTCTATATATCGTTAGAGCATCTGAATCCCATCTCGATGGGACTAAACTGCGCGACGGGACCCGAGTTTATGCGCGACCATATCCGCACGCTCAGCGACATCTCGAGCACGGCCGTCAGCTGCTATCCCAACGCCGGCTTGCCCGACGAGAACGGACGTTACCACGAATCGCCGGAGTCGCTGGCCAAGAAGCTTGCGGCGTTTGCCGAGCAAGGCTGGCTGAACATCGCCGGCGGCTGCTGCGGCACGACGCCGGCCCACATCCGGGCGCTTGCCGAGACGATGGCGGGCTTTGCCCCGCGCGAATGCAACGGCACCCACCCCGATGCGGTATCCGGCATCGATACCGTCTTTATCGAATCGGACAACCGTCCCTATATGATCGGCGAACGGACCAACATCTCCGGTTCGCGCAAGTTCAAGCGCCTTATTAAAGAAGAGAAGTTCGACGAGGCGTCCGAGATCGCCCGCTCCCAGGTTAAGGGAGGCGCGCATGTCATCGACATTAACCTGCAGGATACCGATATCGACGAATCGTATGCCGTTCATCAGTTTTTGCCGCAAGTGGTCAAGAAAATCAAAGCTCCCATCATGATCGATTCCACGTACGACCATATTATCGAGCTGGGACTCAAATATTCGCAAGGCAAAGCGATCATCAACTCCATTAACCTGGAAGACGGCGAATCGAAGTTCGAGAAGATCGTGCCGCTTATTCACCGTTACGGCGCCGCGGTTGTCATGATTCTGATCGACGAACGAGGACAGGCGGTCTCGCGCGAGGCGAAGATGGAAGTCGCGGATCGCTCTTATGGGCTGCTGGTGGAGAAATACGGCGTGAAGCCGGAGGATATTATTTTCGACCCCAACATGTTCCCGATCGGCTCCGGCGACCCGCAATATATCGGTTCCGCCGTGGAGACGCTCGAAGGCATCCGCATGATTAAGGAGAAGTATCCTAAAGCGAAGACGATCTTGGGACTCAGCAATATCTCGTTCGGCTTGCCCGACGCGGGCCGGGAAGTGCTGAACTCCGTTTATCTGTACCACGCGACGAAGGCGGGACTCGATTACGCGATCGTTAACACGGAGAAGCTTGAGCGGTACGCGTCCATCCCCGAAGAGGAACGCAAGCTGGCGGAGGATTTGATCTACAACACGACCGACGATACGCTGGCCGCGTTTGTTGCCGCGTTCCGCAACAAGAAGGTCGAGAAAAAAGAGAAAATTTCGAATCTGACGCTCGAAGAGCGGCTTGGCTCCTATATCGTCGAGGGGACGAAGGAAGGGCTGATCCCCGACCTTGAAGAAGCGCTTAAGAAATATTCGCCGCTCGAAATTATCAACGGACCGTTAATGCGCGGAATGGAAGAGGTCGGCCGGTTGTTCAACGGAAACGAGCTGATCGTGGCCGAAGTGCTGCAAAGCGCCGAGGTCATGAAGGCGTCCGTAACGTATTTGGAGCCGTTCATGGAGAAAAACGAGTCTTCCGTGAAAGGCAAGATCATCCTCGCGACGGTTAAGGGCGACGTTCATGACATCGGCAAAAACCTGGTCGAGATCATCTTGTCCAATAACGGATACAAGATCATCAACCTCGGCATTAAAGTACCGCCCGAGCAGCTGATCGAAGCCTATCGCAACGAAAAAGCGGATGCGATAGGATTATCCGGCCTCCTGGTGAAATCCGCGCAGCAGATGGTGATCACGGCTCAGGATATGCGCAACGCGGGCATCGATGCGCCGATTCTGGTCGGTGGCGCTGCGCTTACGCGGAAGTTTACCAAAACGAGAATCGGTCCCGAGTACGACGGTCTCGTGCTGTACGCCAAGGATGCCATGGACGGACTCGACATCGCCAATAAGCTGATGGATCCCGAGCATCGCTCGAAGCTCGAAGAAGAGCTGGCGGCATACAAAGCGTCCGGAGCCGCGCTTGAGGAGACGGAGAAATCGTTGCCTCAATTGACGCGAGCCGTCCGCTCCAAGATCTCTCCGGATGCGCCGGTATTCGCGCCGCCGGATACGGAGCGTCACGTGCTTCGCGACGTTCCGATTCCGCAAATCGTGCCTTACGTAAACATGCAGATGTTGCTCGGCCATCATCTCGGGCTCAAGGGCACGGTAGAAAAGCTGTTAGCCGAAGGCAATAGCAAGGCCGTCCAGCTAAAGGAAACCGTCGACGATATTTTCCGCGAAGGAAGCAAGGAAGGTTATTTGCGCGCTCACGGCATGTACCGGTTCTTCCCGGCGCAATCTTCCGGCAATGATGTCGTTATTTACGATCCTGCGGATCATTCCAAGGAAATCAAGCGGTTCACGTTCCCGCGCCAGCAGGTGGAACCTTATCTTTGCTTGGCCGACTTCCTCAAGTCGACGGACAGCGGCGTCATGGATTACGTGGGATTCCTGGTCGTAACGGCGGGAGAAGGCATTCGCGAGCTGGCCACCAAATGGAAGGACAGCGGCGATTATCTCCGCTCCCATGCGCTCCAATCGGTTGCCCTGGAGGTTGCCGAAGGACTTGCCGAACGCGTCCACCACATGATGCGGGATATTTGCGGCTATCCGGACCCCGCGGAGATGACGATGAAGCAGCGGCATGGCGCCCGCTACCAAGGGATTCGCGTCTCGTTCGGCTACCCTGCATGTCCGAATTTGGAGGACCAAGGTCCGCTGTTCGAGCTCCTGAAGCCGGAGGATATCGGCGTCGAGCTGACCGAAGGATTTATGATGGAGCCGGAAGCATCGGTTTCGGCCATGGTGTTCGCGCACCCGGAAGCTCAATATTTCAACGTCGAGAAGGTATAGCTTCGAGCCGTTTCAAGCAAGCTGATGAAACCAAATTCAAGCAAGGATAGCGAGAGCCTTCCGCGAAACGGCATACCCAATGCCGTGGAGCGGAGGGCTCCTTTGTCAACGCCAGCATATCCATAATCGGGAAAGACGAGGAGCAACGGTCATGAAGGTATGGTTTACGGGTACCGGCGCCGGCCGGCCGAACAGGCATAGGAACGTGACGGGCGCCGCGCTGCAGCTGCCGGATCCGCATTGCGCCTGGTGGTTGTTCGACGCCGGCGAAGCGACGCAGCATCAGCTGATGAAACTGCCCCTAAAGCTGAGCAAGCTAGAAAAAATTTTCATTACGCATCTGCATGGCGATCATCTGTACGGCCTGCCCGGATTGCTGAGCACCCGTTCGTTCGACGGCGGCGTGAGCCGATTGGACATGTACGGGCCGGCAGGACTTCGGTCATTCATTGAAACGGTATTCCGCTTGACGGGAACAGCGCTCGATTACGAGCTTGTCATACACGAGCTGGATGACAACGCGATGGATATCCCGGTTTTCGCCAACGATAGTTTTAAGGTGGAGGCGAAACCTCTCGTGCACCGCGTTCCGAGCTATGGCTACCGGGTAACGGAAAGCGACGCGCCGGGAAGGCTGCTGACGGACAAGCTCAAGAAGCTAGGTCTGGAAGCGGGGCCGTTGTACGGCAAACTCAAACGCGGAGAGTCCGTCACGCTCGCCGACGGCAGGGTCGTGACGCCGGCGTCCGTGACGGACGGGATCATTCCCGGCCGCATCGTAACGGTGCTAGGGGACACGAGTCCATGCGCGAATGCGATGCTGCTTGCGCGCGGAGCGGATCTGGTCGTGCACGAGGCGACGTTCGCGGCCGGCATGGAGGCGAAGGCGCACGAGTTCGGGCATAGCACGACCATCGAAGCCGCGACGGCCGCGAGGGATGCCGGCGCGAAGCAGCTGGTCATGACGCATTTCAGCGGCAGGTACAGCAACGAGGAGCTTTCGCTGCTGGAGCGCGAGGCTCGTACGGTGTTCCCGAACAGCTATGCGGCGCTGGATCTCGGTTATTTCGAGATCGAACGAAAAGGCAACGGCGCGGCAAGCGCAAGCGGAGGCTGCGACGAATGAAGGACTGGCGGTCACGCTGCTTGTCGCATAGAGCCGGCTAATCATCGTTGACGGGCTTGGCGACGAGGAACGAACGTATATTCTTATTGGGGATAGTATGATAAAATGACTACAACAAAAATGGAAGCGGGTTTTCCCCGTGGAACGGAGTGGAAGCGGATGAATGCGTGGACGGGAAGGGCTGAGAGCCTCGGCGAATGGCTGAACTATATAAAGGCGGACGAGGAGCTTATGTCCAACGTAACGCATTGGCGTACCATACCGCCGAGACCGTCAGTCAACGTTCCGCTGCCCGAGGATCTGCACCCCACTTGGAAAGAAGGACTAAGGCTGCGCGGCGTCTCGGAGCTCTATGCGCATCAGGCGGATGCTTACCGGGCCGCGAGGCGGGGCGAGCATGTCGTGGCGGTTACGCCAACGGCATCGGGCAAGACGTTGTGCTATAACCTTCCCGTCATGCAGAGCCTGCTGGAAAACGACGAAGGCAGGGCGCTCTATCTGTTCCCGACGAAGGCGCTCGCACAGGACCAGGTGGCGGAGCTGCAGGCGGTAGCGGATCTGATGTCCGTCGACATCAAAACCCATACCTATGACGGAGATACGCCTCCTACGGTACGGACGGCGATTCGCAACGCGGGCCATATCGTCGTGACTAATCCGGATATGCTGCATTCCGCTATCCTTCCCCATCATACGAAGTGGGTCAAGCTATTCGAAAATATCAAGTTTATCGTCATCGATGAAGTCCATGCCTATCGCGGCGTGTTCGGCAGTCATGTGGCCAACGTCATTCGCCGTCTCAAACGGATATGCCGGTTCTACGGCTCGGACCCGCAATTTATTTGCGCTTCGGCGACGATCGACAATCCGCGCGAGCACGCAGAGAAGCTGATAGGCGAACGCGTGACGCTCGTCGATAATAACGGCGCGCCAATGGGCGAGAAGCATATCGTCTTCTATAACCCGCCGGTCGTCAACAAGCAGCTCGGCATACGCAGAAGCAGCGTGCTGGAGACTCGGAGATTGGCCGCCATGCTGCTTAAGCAAGGCGTGCAGACGATCGTCTTCGCGCGCAGCCGCGTCCGGGTGGAGCTGCTGCTGACCTACCTGCAAGAGCTCGTGAGGGACAAGATCGGGGACAAAAGCATACGAGGCTATAGAGGCGGCTATTTGCCCAAGCTTAGGCGCGAGATCGAACGCGGTCTGCGCAGCGGCGAGATCAGGGGCGTCGTCAGCACGAACGCGCTAGAGCTCGGCATCGACATCGGCCAATTGCAAGCCTGCGTCCTCAACGGGTATCCCGGGACGATCGCGAGCACGTGGCAGCAATCCGGCCGCGCCGGCCGAAGGCAAGAAAGCTCGGTTACGTTCATGGTGGCGAGCAGCAATCCTCTCGACCAGTACATCATTCAAAACCCCGACTTCTTCTTCAACCGTCCGCCGGAACGGGCGCTCATCCATCCGGATAATCTGCTGATCCTGATCGATCATGTCAAGTGCGCGGCGTACGAGCTCCCCTTTAGGCGCGGCGATACGTTCGGAGGCGAGAGGCTAGAGGATATGATGGAATTTCTAGTCGAGGAGAAGGTGCTCCATTACGTCGATGACCGTTGGTTCTGGATGGAGCAATCGTTCCCGGCGCACAACATCTCGCTGCGGTCGGCCGCGCAAGAAAATTTCGTGATCATCGACATGACGACGAGCGAGCATCGGGTGCTAGGGGAGGTCGACCGGTTCAGCGCGCCGACTCTTATCCACGAAGAAGCGATCTACATTCACGAAGGCGTGCAATTCCAGGTGGAGAAGCTGGATTACCCGGAGAAAAAGGCGTACGTCCGCGAGGTCGACGTCGAATATTATACGGACGCTAATTTGGCCGTGGAGCTCAAGGTGCTGCACGTCGACAAAGAGACGGAATCGGGAGAGCTGAATAGGCAATACGGCGAAGTGACCGTTAACGCCAAAGCGACCATTTTCAAAAAAATAAGGCTGCGCACGCACGAGAACATCGGCTCGGGTCCCATCCACCTGCCCGAGGAGGAGCTGCATACGAGCAGCTATTGGTTCTCCTTCAGCGACGAAGCGGCGGCGAAACGTTCCAAAAACGAGATGCAATTCGCGCTGCTCGGCATTGCGAACGTGCTCGTTCACATTGCTCCGCTGTATCTCATGTGCGACCCTTTCGACATCCGGGTGGTTCCGCAAGTCAAGGCGATCCACTCCCAAAAGCCGACAATCTATTTCTACGATCGTTATCCTGGCGGTATCGGCCTGAGCGAGCGATTGTACGAGGTGCATGACGAGCTGATCGCAAGAGCCCGGCGGCTGATCACGTCCTGCACCTGTCAGAGCGGCTGCCCGGCATGCGTCGGCCCGATCGAAGAGGTCGGATTGTTAGGCAAGGAGCAGGCATTGGCGCTGCTCAAGGAAGCAGGTGCCCCGGGATGAGCATGCGAGACAGAATGAACCGGCTGCGCGGAGGCGGAGACAAGGCGGCCGAGCAGCCGCAAGCAACGATCGAGGAGGCGAAGAGCGAGGAAGCCGGGGAGCTGCCCCATCCCTCTTGGGCGACGTTCGGCGTTAAGCTTAGGCATGGCGAGAAGGGCGATTATTTGGTAAGAGTCACGGAGCTCGATCTATCGCACAGACACGGCACCCACGCCTTGGGAGAGTTGACCGAAGCGGCCGACGGGCTTTATGAATTTCACGCCGGACTTGGGGGAATCGATCCCGAGCACATCCTTTATCTCGATCTGGAGACGACGGGACTCGGCGTCGGAACGGGCAACGTGCCGTTTATGGTCGGACTTGCATACTTGCAAGGAAACCGCTTTATCGTGGAGCAGACCCTCATCCGCCATCCCGCCGAAGAGTATGCCATGCTCTACGATTTGGAGCTGCGTCTACGCAATTATCGGTATTTAGCCACATATAATGGTAAGACCTTCGATTGGCCGCTCGTTCAGAATCGAATGATTCTGAACGGGCTGGGCCGCCTAGTGAAGCAGCCGCTTCATCTGGATTTTCTTCACCCATCCCGGTCGGTATGGCGGAATACGCTAGCTTCCTGCAAGCTTAGCCACATTGAAGAGGAGCGGCTTGGCATTGTTCGGTCGGACGACGTCCCTGGCTCGCTTGCGCCCCAGTTGTATTTTCAGTTTCTAGCGGACGGCGATCCTTCCGTCCTGGAGGGCGTGTTCGTGCATAACGAGCTCGATTTGCTATCGCTGGTCTGCCTTTCGATCCGGTTCGGCCAGCTGCTCAAAGAAGAAATCTTCCAGCAGATTCCCCATCCCGAAGAAACGGAGGAGCTGGTGCGCACCGGCCTATGGCTGGAGCGTATGGGCAAGCTCGCGTTGCCCGAGGAGCTGTACGAAAGGGCGGTCAAACACGAGAAGCCGTCTCCCTCGGCGCTAGCCATGCTGGCGGCAAGAGACAAGAAGGCTGGTAATTGGGAACGGGCTGTGTTATTGTGGCAGAAGGTTATTCATGTCACAAGCGTTTCCATGGCGACGGCGGGCTTAGAGTCCTGCATCGAGTTGTCCATGTATTATGAACATAGAACCAAGGAGCTGGAACTTTCGCTGCATTACGCTTCCGAAGCGCTGGCGAGATGTCAGCATACGCAAGGTGGCAGGCGGCCGGACGCCAAAGCGACTGCCGAGCTTCAAGGCGTGCGCAAGCGGATCGGAAGGCTGCAGCTCAAAATTCATAAAAAAGAAACAGGAGTCAAGTCATCATGAAGGAGCAACAAATCCGGCAACGATTACAAGGGTTGTTGATTGATCTGGACGGTACGATGTATCAAGGCTCGCGTGCTGTCGAGGGCGCCGACAGGTTGATCCGTTATTTGAATGAAGAAGGCATTGCCTATCGATTCGTCACGAACAATTCGTCGGCAACGCCGGAAGAAGTAGCAAGCCGCTTGAGCGGAATGGGCATTCCTGCCAAGCAAGGCGATGTATGCACGTCTGCGCAAGCCGCTGCCGAACACGTAGCCGGCTTGAAGCCGGGCGCATCGGTATACATGATCGGACAGGACGGACTTCGCGAGGCGCTGACAGGCGCAGGGCTGCGTCTAACGGACGATCAACCGGACTTCGTCGTGCAGGGAATCGACAGGCAGCTCACATATAATAGCATTGCAAGAGCCATCCATCATATTCGGAACGGGACTCCTTCCATCTTGACCAACCCCGACCTGCTGGTTCCTTCGACCGACGGTCTTCTGCCGGGAGCTGGGTCCATCGGCGCGATGATTCAGGCGGCCAGCGGCGTCGAGCCGGTCGTCATCGGCAAACCATCGTCCATTTTGATGAATTATGCCTTGTCGAGAATCGGTCTGGACGCGGAACGGACGTGGGTTGTCGGCGACAATCTGGCGACGGACATCGCCGCCGGGATCGCATCGGGCTGCGGCACGGCGCTGGTGCTTACGGGTCTAACGACGAGGGGAAATTACGCGAGCTACGCAAGCTCGGCCGGCTGCAAGCCCGACCGGATATACGATACATTAGACGAATTAACAGCAGACTTGGCTTCGAAATAGAAGCGAATAAAATCGCGTACATTTGCTGGGAGGTTTAAAGGCTAGATGCAGGAACTTCCGGAACTGGAACTATACAGAGCATTACTCGCGGAGCGATTCGCCGGGGCAGCGATTACGGCGCTCGAATTCCCTATGGGCGAACAGCCCGAGGTCTATACGATGCTGCAAGAACACATAGCGGGCAAATATGTTTGGTTCGTGGAACGAAGAGCCGATCTCGTCGTGTTTCATCTGGACAACGGCAAGCGGCTGACGATCTCGCTCGCGGACCATGCCGCTTTATTTGTCGCGTCCGGAGCTGAAGCGCCGGAGGACGGCATATCGTTCCGGCTGCGGTTCGGCGACCGATCTCTGGAGTTTACCGGCGTAACGGCGGACGATATCGCGCTGATGACCGTCAAGGAGCTGGAAGCGGAGATGAAGGGGAAGGGAATCGATCCCTTTGACAAACGTCTTACGCTAGCCAAATTTATGGATCGATTCGCCAAAAAAAGAAGCTCGATCAAGACGGCGCTGCTCGATCGCAATCTGGTATTGGGTATCGGCCCGGTATATTCGGACGAAATCTTGTTCGAGGCCAAGCTGCGCCCGGAACGGAAAGTGAACGAGCTGACTGCGGAGGATTGGGAGCTTCTCTACACCGCTATGGGACGCGTGTTGCGGGATGCCATTTCCCATGGAGGCGTTAGAACTGGGCCGTTGTTTGCCGGCGACAGCTTCACTGGAGGATATCGGGAGCGCCTTGCCGTGCACGATATGGACGGCCAGATTTGCAAACGATGCGGGGGCACCATCAAAAAAATATCCATTGCCGGGCGCAAAAGCTATCGTTGTCCGGATTGCCAGCTCTAAACCTACTACCGCGGAGGGGATCCCATGATCCATGTCTATTTGGACGATTACAGAAGATGTCCGGACGGCTTCGTCCTTGCGCGGAACGCCGAGGAGTGCAAGCTTCTCATCGATGCGGAGCAGATCGACGTCTTGTCGCTTGACTACGATTTGGGTTGGAGTCAGCCTACCGGGGATGAAGTCGTGCGGCATATCGTCAGCGCGGGCAAGTTCCCTAAACGGATTTATTTGCATACGTCCAGCGCATCGGGCAGAACCATGATGTATCATGCGCTCTCTTCCGCGATTCCCGTCGACACGCAGTTATTCGGCGGCCCCATGCCCCAGAGCCTGCTCGACGAAATTGCCTCGAGCAGCCATAACAAAGGCGCAACCAGACCTATAGATTAACATGAAAGAGGCTTGTCAACGTGACTGAATGGATCGGAACCGCCAATCAACAATATGCGTCTTACGCAATGGAGGAGCTGCGGCGCCTGCTGCCCGGCACCGGCTTTACCCAGCTCGCCCCGGGCGAGGTGTTCCGCATGGCTTGCAGCCTGACAAAGGAGCAAGTACGGGAGGCCGTTGCCAGCCAACCGCCCATCTTTCTGCGCCACTTGCAGCCGATCGACCGCGAGATCGTCGTCCACGGAGACGCCGGCGATCTGGAACAGCTGTCCGACTTGATACGCAATGCGAGATTATCGTTCATGAACCGCCGTACCGCCGTACATATCCGCAAGAGCGCGAGCTCCGTCTTTCATTATACGGCATCGGACACCAAGGCGGTGCTTGATGCCGTACTGGAGGAAATCGACTCGGAGCCGGTCGTGCAGCACCCCGAAATCATCGTTTCTCTCTACGCAACGGGAGATCGATTGTACGCGGGATTCGGCACGCCGGAGGAGCTTCTGTCGGACTGGCCCGGCGGAGCCGTTCGTTTCCAGCGCGAAGAGGGGCAAATATCGCGGGCCAAGTTCAAGCTGCTGGAGGCGGAGCGGACGTTCGGCATCCGTTATTCCGATTATCGCAACGCGCTTGATATCGGAGCCGCGCCCGGAGGATGGACTTCCCTTTTGCTGGAACGCGGCTTGCGCGTAACGGCCATTGATCCCGCGGACATGCATCCGACGCTCAAAAGTCATCCCATGCTCGTCCATCTGAAGCAGAATGCGTCCGACGTTAAGCTCGCGCCTGCTTCGTTCGACCTGTTAGTGTGCGATATGAGTTGGAGTCCCATGCTGATGTCTCGGCTCGTGCTGGATTTGACGGCTGCGCTGAAGACCGAGGCGACCGCGATCGTGACGATCAAGCTGATGCATAAGAAGCCGCTTCAGACGATTCGCGAGGTACAAGAACGGCTTGGCACGGGATTTCATATATTGGGCGCGCGACAGCTTTTCCATAACCGCGAAGAGATGACGTTGCACCTGCGCAAAAAGTAGTCAGCTTCCGACTTGTTTGATACAATGTAAACAACCATATACATTCGGGAAAGCATCCCGGGCAGCGTCCGACTTTCGTCAGGCGCGGCTCGGGATGTTTTTTTGTTTAAGGGAGGGAACACGATGTCGGAGGTATTTCCTAAGTTTGAAGCTATGGATGGTATGCCGAAAATCGGCGATTTGTTCGGGGAGAGGTACTTTGTTCGCCGAGTCCTTGGGCAGGGCGGCATGGGTATCGTATTTGCCGTGGAGGACCTGAAGCTGGCAGGGCGGAAGCTGGCGATGAAAGTAGCGAAGACTTCGGGCGTCGAAGGCGCCTATTCTTCCGAAGGCACTACATTGATGAGATTGGACCATCCCAATCTGCCGCAAATTACGGATTATTTCCCCCCGTCGATGGCTGGCGGGCTAGAAGCGGTAGTCATGGAATATATAGACGGCTATTCTTTGTCGGAGTGGATGGAGGCAAGCCGCGAGGCGATGGCTTTCGGGGATATGCTTAGGATCGCCATGGCGTTATGCTCGGCGCTGAGATATTTGCATGAACAATCGCGGCCGATCATTCATCGCGATCTTAAACCTTCGAATGTCATGATTGACGGGGAAGGGACGGTCAAGCTCATCGACTTCGGCATTTCGCGCCGGTATAAGGAAGGCAAGAAGGGAGATACGGTTCAGCTGGGCACGGCGGGTTATGCGGCACCGGAGAGGCTGCTTGGCGGGCAAAGCGATGCAAGAAGCGATATTTACGGTCTTGGGGCCGTATTATATAGCTTGACCGGCCGCGGATCGCAAAGCTCGGCTCATTCGAAGGCTAAAGGAGTCGTTCGGGAGGCATCCCGATTGCCAGCGGGTTGGCCGAGCTCGATCGCCGCCGTGTTAGACCGTATGGTAGAGCCCGATCCGGCGTTGCGGTTCCAATCGATGCGGGAAGTCGAGCAGGCGTTGGCTCCATGGCTAGCGGATAGCTTAGGTCGCGAGAGGAAGGCGGCAACGGGCGGATGGAAGAAGCCGCCGAGCGATGGGAAACGTCGGCGAGTGGCCGTGCTCGGACTTTCCGGCGGCGCGGGAGCCAGCTTCCTTGCGATTACGGTGGCCGTTCTGATGGCGCGGCGCGGATTATCGGTCGCGGCTGCCGAATATGCGGAGGGGCGGCCCGAATGGATGGAGCTTCTGCCCCGGTCGTTTCAGTCCGACTCCGCGCAATATTGGAGAAGCTGGAACGGCTCCGCCGGCAGGGAGCGTAGCGAAACGAACAAGCGGGGTCTTCCGCCCGTCAAGTGGCGTCCGGCGGACAACCGAACGGGAAGCTCCGCCTTCGCCGAGGCGGATGAGCTCGATCGTTTCTTTAACGAGTGCGGGAACGAGATTCAGCTGGCGGATCTCTCCGGAAACTGGCAAAGCGAAGAAGCCGAGTTATTGATTCGCCGATCGGATCACGTTGTCGTCATCTCCGATCCCAATGCGTATAAGTGGCAGCCAGCCGGATTGGAGCGGCTTCGGCGGCTGCAAGCGAATCATGACGTGAAGCGGCAGCAATGGCACTGGATCGCGAATAAACAGTCCAAGTTCGACGGGGACAGAGAATGGCTGTCCATGCTGCCCGAATGGCCGCGTGCCGTCGTTCCGCTACTCCCGCAGGAGAAGCTGTGGAGCATTATTTGGAACGGCAAGTGGCCTACGGATTACCCGCAGCTCGATCAGAAGCTCGCGCGTTCCTTGCAGCCGCTGCTCGACGTAATCGACGACAAATCCAAAGCGGGAAGGGGCTAGCGGCGAGAGGAGCGCTTGCAATCTAATGGCGCCTTCTTTATGATGAAAGTATTATTTTTGCTAGAAGGAAGGTGCGTCGAAGTCATGAATGATCGAGTACTGGTCGTAGAAGACGAAGCGGGAATCGCTCGCATATTGCAGTTGGAGTTGGAGCATGAGGGTTATTCCGTCGGAGTGGCGGCGGATGGCCGGACAGGCTATGAGATGGCTTCGACGGGAGAGTGGCAGCTGATCCTTCTGGATGTGATGCTGCCGGAGATGAGCGGGATCGAGGTGCTGCGCCTGATTCGCCAAGCCGGCAATCCCGTGCCGATCATATTGCTGACGGCAAGAGACACGGTTCCGGACAAAGTTAGCGGCTTCGAGCACGGGGCCAATGATTATATAACAAAACCTTTTGCCATGGAGGAGCTTCTGGCGAGGGTTCGCAACATCCTGCGTATTTTCCAGCAGTATCCAAAGGAGTCGGAAGGCTCGGACGTAATCAAGTTGGGCGATCTGACGATCGAGCTGCGGTCGCGCAAGGTGTATCGCAAAGACATCTTGATCGAGCTGACGCCGCGCGAGTTCGAGCTTCTCGTTTATTTGGTGGAGAACCGCAACGAAGAGAAGTCGCGCGAGGATATTCTCTCCGAGGTGTGGGGGTACGACTTTATCGGCGAAACGAATCTCGTCGACGTCTATATCCGTTATTTGCGCCAGAAGCTGGACAAGGGCTATCGCCATAAGCTGATCCACACCGTTCGCGGAGTCGGTTACATGATTAAGGAGCCGGATGCATGACGCTGCGTAAACGATTTACGCTTTTCACGATTTTTTGGCTCATTCTTATTTTAATATTTTTTAATATTTTCGTTTATTTCTACGTCATTAAGATTACGACGGAGAGCGAGGAGGAGGTCATTACGACCAAGCTGAATCTGATGCTGGAGAATCCCAGAATTCAGAGCGGCCGCGGCCTCACTTCGCCGGATTTATTAAAGGAATACCATAACGCGAACGAAATGATTCGAATCATCGGTCCCAATAACCGCGTTCTGAACATTACGGGCACGAACGCCATCTTGCTGGAGCTGCCCGCCCAGTTCGAGCAGTATCATCATACGGACATGGTTACTAGAAGCGGCGAACGCATCATCTTTATGCGAGTCCCGCTGTATTCGGACGGCGATGTGATCGCGATGTTGGAAATCAACCGGATTCTGGACGAGCTGGACAACTACCTGCAGGTATTAGTCGCCGCGCTCAGCGTAACGAGCGGAGGAGCGATTCTGTTCGCGATCTTCGGCACGTATTGGTTCACGTCGAGGCTGACGGCGCCCATCCAGCAGATGGTCAATACGATGCGGGAGATCGACCGAAGCGGCAAGCTGCGCCAGATCGAAGTGAGCGGCCGGGAGGATTCGGCCGAGCTGCAGCAGCTCGTGCGAGCGTTCAATCAGATGATCGAACGGCTGGACCGGACCTTCGAGAGGCAGAAGCAATTCGTGGCCGACGCCTCTCATGAGCTCAAGACGCCTCTGACGGTCATCAGCAGCTATGCGGGACTCCTCAAGAGATGGGGCCGCGACGACGTCAGCGTGCGCGACGAAGCGGTAGAAGCGATCGCGAAGGAAGCGACAAGGCTGCAGAGCTTGACCAAATCGATGCTGATGCTCGCGGAAGCGGAGCAAGAGGACTGGCTGAAGCTGGAGATGTTCGACGTGGTCCACGTGGTCGAAGAGCTTTCCACGATGCTGCAGACGACGTTCCAACGACAAATCCGAATCAAGACGCTCACGCGAGTCATTCGCATGTCGGGCGACAAGGACAAAATCCGGCAGCTGCTCGTCATTCTGCTGGACAACGCGATCAAATATTCGAAGGAGCCGATCGACGTCTCCGTCTCCCAATCCAAAAACATCGTCAAAATCGAAGTAAAGGACAAGGGCATGGGCATACCGGAAAAGGAGATTCCGCATCTGTTCGAGAGGTTCTACCGCGTGGACGGCGCGAGAAGCCGCACGACGGGCGGCGTCGGCCTGGGACTGTCCATCGCGAAGCGGATCGTCGATCTGCACGAGGGCAAGATCGACGTGTTTAGCTTGCCTAATCTCGGCACGACGATAACGCTGCAATTCAAGCAACGCAAATAACGATTTCGGAGGTGCTACCATCCATGAAATTCCGCACGGCAGCCGTTCAATACCGGTTATCCGATATTGACGGCTTTGATTCCTTTCGGGATCAAGTCGCCCATTACGTCCGCAACGCGTCGGAGTATGGCGTTCAATTTCTGCTGTTTCCCGAATTTATGACGACCCAGCTGCTATCGATTGGGGATGGGCAGGGCAACGCGCTGCCGATCGACCGTCTGCCGAGCTTCACGGAAGCCTATACGGAGCTATTCGCGACATTGGCGCGAGAATACGACATGTATATAATAGGGGGCACCCATGTCGTCGAAGTAGGGGAAGGGAAACGACAAAATCGGGCGTTTCTGTTCCATCCGGACGGACGCATCGATACACAGGACAAAATCCATCTGACGCCCACCGAAGTTACGGAGTGGAAGATGTCGAAGGGCGATGGCGTTGAAGTGTTCGTGACGCCATTCGGCACGATCGCGATGTTGACCTGCTACGACATCGAATTCCCGGAAATCGTGCGGATTGCGAGGGCCAAAGGGGCCGACGTCATCTTCTGCCCGTCGTGCACGGACGACCGCCACGGCTTCCACCGGGTCCGGTATTGCTGCCATGCCCGTACGATCGAGAATCAAATCTACGTCGTAACGACCGGTACCGTCGGCTCGCTTCGCAAGGTGGATTTCATGCGCGCGAACTACGGGCAGGCCGCCATCCTCGCGCCTAACGATATTCCGTTCCCGCCTGCGGGCATCATCGCGGAGGGAGTCATTAACGACGATATGCTGGTTGTCGGCGATCTGGATCTCGACTTGCTGGAGCAAGTGCGCAAGGATGGCTCGGTCATGACGTGGCGAGACCGAAGAACGGATTTATACACGGATTGGACGCCGCGATGAAAAAGGAGCTGTACGTTCGTAAGGGAGCAGGACTCGCCAAAGCAACCATTCGGAACTATAGCGGAAGCGACTTCAAGGGATTGATAGACGTGCAGAAAGCCTGCTTCCCTCCACCCTTTCCGGAGGAGCTTCACTGGAACGAGGAGCAGCTGGCCTCTCATGTCTCCTTATTCCCGCAAGGCGCTCTTTGCGCCGAAGTGAACGGCGTCATCGTGGGCTCCATGACCGGCCTTGTCGTAGACATGGCGGATTACGCGCATAACCATAGCTGGGCGTCCGTGACGGACGACGGATACATTCGCAATCATAACCCGCATGGCAATACGTTATACGTTGTCGATATCGCGGTTGTGCCGGAGTATCGTTCGGCGGGTCTTGCCAAGTGGATGATGTCGTCGTTATATGAGACGGTCGTGCATTTAGGGCTCGACAGACTGCTCGGCGGCGGACGGATGCCCGGATACGGAGCGCGCGCGGGCGAAGCGACGCCGGAGCAATACGTCGAGAAGGTGTTGACCGGCGAGTGGAACGATCCCGTCGTCTCGTTCCTGCTCCGTTGCGGCCGGATGCCGGTCGGAATTGCCGCCGATTATCTGGAGGACGAACAATCCGGAAACTACGCCTTGATTATGGAATGGCGTAATCCGTTTAAGCACTGACCTTTATTTGATTTTCGTTTAACCCAATCTCATTCGAGCAGGAGGCAAACCATACGATGTTGGCTTATTATCGCATTCAAACCATCGAAGACCCTTATTTCCGGCAGCTGCACGAGCTGCTGGGCACGATCTTCCCGCCGGAAGAAGTGCTTGCTTACGATCTCTGGGCGGAGCCGCTGCAGGATCCGGGCATTCATGTGTACGTAGCGCTTCAAGGAGAAGAAGTGGTGGGGGCGACCGAATATCGCTACTATCCGGATATGCTGGTGGCGATGACCGACTTTACGATTATCGGCAAGGCGGGGCTCGGCATAGGGCGATTCCTGCTTAGCCATCGCGAGAAGGATCTTCGGAGGCTGGCCGAACAATCGGGGACGACTCCGATCGGCATGTTTGCGGAGATTTACGATCCATACCGGGCTGCGGATCATGGCTTCGGGGGCGTATCCCCGATGAATCCTTATGTAAGGCGCGAGGTATTGTCCCATATCGGCTACAAACGGCTGGAGCTCTCCTATGTCCATCCGTCTTGGGAGCATACGGGCGAAGCGGTATCGGAGCTTGATCTTGGTTTCCTGCCGAAGGACGAGGAGTTGGACTCCGTTCCGGCCGAACTGGTCGTGCGTTTCCTTACGACGTATTATTCGGCGCTTCCGAATAAACCTCAAGCCTGGCTCGATATGATAGAGCAAATGCGAACGCTAAAAGAAGTCAAATTATTGCCTCTATGAGCACGCTGATTTTTCGCGGAACCGGCGATTCTCAAGGCGTGCCTCGCGTTTATTGCGATTGCGCCGTATGTACGGAAGCGAGAGCGGGGGCGGGAACAAACGCCCGGCTTCGACCTTCGCTGCAGCTGCTTGAAGCGGAAACGGGCACGACTTGGATCGATTGCGGACCGGATTGGGGACGCCAAATGGAAGCGGCAGGGCTGCGCGACATCGACCGAATGTTGATCACGCATGCCCATTACGACCATATCGGCGGATTGCCGGAATGGTACGACGTCTGCCGATGGACGGATAAACTAGGTACCGCGTACGCGCCTGCCGAAGTGATAGACGAAATCATGCAGAGATTCCCTTGGATCGGGAGCCGGATCCGGTTCAAGACGTTCGACGAACCGATCTCGATCGGGGCATGGACGGCGAGCAGCTGGAGGGTCAATCACGGAAGGAACGGGTATGCTTATGCGTTTTCCTTCCGGCATAACGTAACGGGTTATCGCTGGATATATTGCTCCGATTCGATCCAGTTGACGGAGGAGCAGCAGAAGCCGATGCGAGGGGCGGACTTGATCGTATTGGGGACGAGCTTCTTTCGCGAACCATACCCGATGGAGACGCGTTCGGTTTACGACGTTACGGAAGCGATCGAGCTTGTGCGGGACTGGAAGCCGGGACGGACGCTGCTGACCCACATGTCCCACGATATCGACTTGGCAAGAGGCCATGAGCTTCCGGACGGCATGGCATTCGCCTACACGGGGATGCGCGTAGATATTTAAGATGGCTTCCTCGACGGATATGGATCCGGTCGTGTTGGAACGCAATGGCGGGCATTCGTGCCCGCCTTATTTCTTTTTAGCCGGAAGCGGAGGACTGCAATAACGGCTCGATCGCGAAGGCCAGCCTGAAGCGGAGACTTTCCAGCGGATCCTTCAACTGGAGGCCGGCAAGTTTCGCGCATTTGTCCAGCCGATAGATGACGGTATTGCGGTGGATGTATAGCTGTCTGGACGTTTCCACCAGCTGGCACTGCGTTTCGTAGTAGACGCAAAGCGTACGCAGCAATTCCGATCTCTCGCCGGCCTCCACCTCGTCGAAGCAGGCAAACGTTTCTTGATAGAAGTGGTGCAGATCCTCTCTCGGGATCATCCGGAACAAGAAGCTGACATCCCGGGTCCGATACGCCTGGACGAAGCGCGTTCGTTTCATCTGATACCCGATCTGCAGCGCCTTCGACGCTTCCTGAAACGATATTCCGATATCGAGCAGCTTGGCGAAAGGATTGCCGATGCCTACCGATACGCTTAATTTGCTTTGCTCGTACAGCTCGTCGGTGACGGCGGCAATAGCCTTGACGAATGAAGTGTTGTCGGGGAACGGCTCCGGCAAGCTGATTAACGCGCAAAACAGATCGTTTCTAGTAAACATGACAAACGTATACGGAAGCTTAGCGAATTGACGTTTCATAAGCTCGTAATGCCGGTCGCGCTCCGATAGTAGCCGTTCTTCGATCCATTCTCCGTTACCCGCCATGCGGGACGCCACGCCGCCCTCTTGCTCCGGACGCATCGCAAGCAGAATCCAGCCTTCCCTGCCTGAAAGCCCGTACCGCTTTCCTCTATGCACCGCTTCTTGTTCCGTAGCGATAAAACCCTCGATCAAATCGGAGAAAAACTCCGTTTTGTATCTGCGGGAGCGCTCCTTGACGGCTTGCCGTTTCGTCAGCTCCATCCCGATCACGTTGCTCGCCTGCTCCATCGTTAATCCGAATTCGCTCGTCGCGGATTCGTTATCCTTCCGGTAGGCGATCAAATAGCCCTCTAGACGGTAAGTCATGACGGGATAGAGCTCCAGCACGCGGCGGTGCTGCGAGGAAGCCGTCGTTAGGCAAAGCTGCACCGGCTTCTCGATGGCGGGAATCCCAGACAACATCGCATTCGTATCGTCGATAAGCGCATTGTCGCTCGCGCCGCGAAAGCCGGTTGATCGCTCGACCGGCTGGTGTTTGTGATCCAGCAGCACGATCGGGGCATCGAGCAGCTTCGTAAGCGCGGCGACGATTCCCTTCAGATCGCTGCCGTTCATGATCATGGCCGAAAACCTCTTATGTATGGCAAGCGCGTATTGCAGCTCTTCGTTGCGATTGTCGAGGATGATGCTGGTCGAGCGCTGAAGCATCTCGCCGAGCGAGCATTCGACCTCCGAAATTTCGAATAGGGGAAAGGCGAGGCGATCCGCCTCTTCCAGCGCCTCTTGGGGAATGGCCATGTCGAATCGCTTCGATTTGATGGCAATGCCGCAACAACCGAGACGATTCATTGCGCGCAGCAGCTCGATGAGCGTCAGCGTACCCTCCTTGATGAAATACCCGTTCGTCAGCAGCAGCTCGCCCGCCCTCAAGAAATGGATAATATCCGGCGCGTCCATAATGTTAACCTTCTGAACCGTCCTCGCCAGACCATCCCGACCCGCAAGCAGCTTTGCGTTCCGATATAACTCGTGCCCACACAATTCTTCCAACAGCATAGCGGCGCCTCCACGGTTTTGATTATATGTAATATAAGCTAACAGACGATCGGGATGAAGTAAAGAGTATATTAGACTATTCGTACATTCGGTACCATATCTTTCGGTCTATTCGTCCAGTGACTTGAATCCCGCTTCCGATTATTCTTGTTAATAGGCAATGTATGTTAAATATGTTGACATGAAAGACGGAGAAGAGGTGGGTAGATTGGACTTGTTGATTCGCGGCGCCGCGATACGGGGAATTTCCGAGCGTCAATGCGTCGCCGTCCAGGCTGGCAGAATCGTGTTCGTGGCGTCTGATCATTCCGTTCGGGATATGGAAGCGCGGGTCGTTATCGACGCGAAGGGCGGACTGCTTCTGCCGGGATTCGTGGAACCGCATATCCACCTGGAGAAAGCTTACTTGCTAAGCGAGATGGAACGCGAAGCGGAATCGTTGGCCGAGGCGATCGCGATGACGGCCAAGATGAAGGAGAGCTTTCGTCCAGCCGACATGACCGAACGTGCGTCGAGGGTCGTCCGGGAAGCGTCGAAGCGCGGCGTCGTCCATATGCGCTGCCATGCGGAGGTTGATCCCATCTTGGGGTTAAGCGCGGTAGAAGCCGCGATTGCCGTCAAGGAGAGCTTCCGGCATTTGCTCGATCTTCAGATCGTCGCCTTTCCTCAAGAGGGAATTATGTGCGCTCCGGGTACCGCGGAGCTCATGGAGGAAGCTATGAAGCTAGGCGCGGATGCCGTCGGTGGCATTACGTATCAGAACGAAGATACGGCGTCGCATCTGGATTTCGTTTTCGGGCTGGCGGAGCGATATGGCAAGCCGCTCGACCTTCACGTCGACTTTTCTGATGATCCCAATCAGCTTGCGATCGCCGACATCGCAAGGAGGACGATAGCGGCGGGGATGCAAGGCAGAGTGTCGGCCGGGCATGTCACCTCGCTTGGGGCCTTGCCGCGCAAGGAAGCGGAGCAAGCGGCCGCCCTGATCTCGGAAGCAGGGGTCTCCATCATATCGCTGCCTCTCACGGATCTTTTTATTAACGGCCGAGGCGAACGAGCGCCTCTTCATCGAGGGTTAACGCCGGTAGAGCTGCTGCTGGAGAATGGCGTGCAAGTCGCTGTCGGCGCCAACAACGTGCGCAATCCCTTCACGCCGTTCGGCAACTGCGATCCTCTCGACACCGCATGGCTGCTGGCGATAGCGGCCAGAATGGGTTCGGCGAGGAACGCTTGCTCGCTGCTGGACATGGTGACGGACAACGCGGCAAACGCGATCGGATTAACGAATTACGGTCTTCGAGCAGACGCAGACGCGGATTTTGTCCTCCTGCCATCCGCTACGGAGAGGGAAGCGCTGCTGGATAAGCCGGCTAATCGGCTCGTTTGGAAACGCGGTCTGATGACCTCGGGAGAGCTCGCCGTCGGCACGAAGAGCAGCTGTATGGTTCTGGCGGGATATTAGGAATGCCGATTTGCGATTAGAAACATATGAGGAGCGGGGAGAGATGATCATGAACACTTGGAAAAAAAGAACGGTTGCCCTATTGACGATTGCTTTGACTACATTTGCGATTAGCGCGTGCAGCGGAAACTCGGGTAACGACAAAGCGGATCCCGCGGTTGTCTCCGAAGGAAGCAAAGAACCGATTCTGATCGGGATGTCCACCGAAGCAACAGGGGACAACGCGATGAATTCCGTCAACCTGTATCAAGGCGTTCAAATCGCGGTGGAGCAGGTTAACGCGAATGGCGGAATACATGGCAGACCGGTCGAGCTGGTCGTCCGCGATACGGAACAAAACCCGACGAGAGGCATAAGCATCATCCGTGATTTCGGACAGAAGGAGAAGGTTCTTGCGGCGATCGGCGGATTCCACAGTACCGTCATGCTGGCTCAGTCTCCCGTCTTGCTGGAAGAAAAATTCGCGTTTATGGTCGCGACGTCCAACGTCCCGGCATCCGTCGAATCCGGCATGCCCTGGACGTTCGGCGTCCGCATGAACGCCAATATAACGGCGCAGTACGCGATCAAATTCATCAGGGAGCATTTCGGCACGGATAAGATCGCGGTCCTGCACGAGAACGGCGGATACGGCAAAGGAGCAGCAGCGGCGATGACTCTCGCGCTGGAAGCGGAAGGACTGAAGCCGGTCGCGGTCGAGACGTTCGACAATGCCAAGGATAAGGATATGACGGCGCAAGTGAACCGCGCGAAGGAAGCTGGAGCGGAGGTCGTGTACTTGTTCGGCCAAGGCGCGGCCAACGGTTACGTCATGCAGGCGATGGATAAGCTCGGCTGGAAGGTGCCGATCGTCGGCGAGAACGGCATGGCGAACAAAGGCGCGCAGGAAGTCGGAGGAGCTTTGGCGGAAGGCACGTACGCGATTCAGACGGCGAACTTCAACGTGGAGCAGACTCGTGAGCCAGCCAAGACATTTCTTGAGGATTTTACGGCCAAATTCGGACATATCCCGACGACCTTCGCATCGGCGGCTCAAGGCTACGACGGGGCGATGATGTTGTTCCAGGCGATCGGCAAAGCCGAGCTGAGCGGCGATCTTAAGAAGGACCGCGCGGCGATCCGAGATACGCTGGAATCCGGTCTTGGCGCGTATAGCGGAGTAATCCGGGACTGGGAGCAGCCGTTTACGGCGGACAATCACGATGCCGTCGACGTGAACTCGTATCTCATGTGCGTCTGGAAGGACGGCAAGCTGGTCATCTCGGAGCAACAATAACAGAGAGCGTTAGGGGGGAATCACCATGTCGCTTGTCTTGCAGCTGATCATTAGCGGACTTGCCGTAGGCGCGCTGTACTCGTTGATCGCGCTCGGCTACAGCTTGACGTACGTCGTCAACGGTACGCTCAACATGTCGCAAGGACAGCTCGTTATGCTTGGCGGGATATTCATGTTCGGGTTTTCCGAGCATGCCGGCGTCCCTTTTCCGGCGGCGTTCCTAATCTCGGCGGTGCTTGTCGCGCTGCTTAACCTGCTAATCGAGCGGCTCGCCATCCGCAAGTTCGACAAAGGGCCGAATTCGATCGAATGGGTGCTAAGCACGATCGCGGTCGGCATTATTTTGCAAGACGTGGCGCTTTACTTCAACGGACCGGACGAGGGCGTGACGCCTTCCCCGGTCGGTACGGGCATGCTCCGCATCGCCGGGGCGGGAATCTATTGGAAGGAATTCGTGTTCCTGCCGGTCGTCGGCATCCTGCTCGGCTTGCTCGTGTTCTTCTATCGCAAATCGCATTACGGCTTGTGGCTCCGGGCAACGGCGGATAATCGCAAAGCGATCGAGCTTATGGGCGTGAGCAGCAACCGTATCGTGGCGATCGCTTATATGCTTAGCGGGCTGCTAGCGGGCATCGGCGGAGCGTTGATGTCGACCCATTACGCCGTGTCCGTCGATATCGGCCTGCCGCTCGGTCTTAAGGCGATATCGGTCGCGATACTGGCGGGCGTCAACAACCCGAAAGGGATCGTCGTGTCCGGCCTTCTCCTCGGCGTCGCCGAAGTGTTTATCGGACAATACGTATCGACCGCCTTCCGTGAGATGTTCATCTATGGCATGGTGATCCTCGTTCTCTATTGGAAGCCGATGGGGCTCTTTAATGCGAGACAAACGACGATCAAGGTATAACACGGGAGACGGGAGGTCCACGCAGATGAACGTAATGCAAAGCTTAGCAAGCTCCAGGCGCGCGGTACTGCTGACGGTAACGGCTTTATGCGCCGTGCTGCTTCTGGCGGCTGCGCCTTGGATGTTCGATTCTTATTATCTCAATCTATTGTTCATGATCGGCATCTTCACGATTACGACGGCCGGCATGAACGTGCTGATCGGCTATTGCGGCATCGTCTCGATCGGCCATGCCGGCTTGATGGCGGTCGGCGCTTACGTTTCCGCTTTTCTGAGCACGCAATACGAGCTTTCCTTCTGGATCGTTGCGCTTGCGGGCATGGCTGCTTCCTTGCTGATCGGATGTCTGATCGCCATCCCGACGATTCGGGCCGGGGGCGTATATCTCTCCATGATTACGATCGCCTTCGGAGTCGTCATCCACGAGGTGCTGATCCGATGGGAGTGGTTTACCGGCGGACCTCTTGGCATATCCGGCATCCCCAAGCCGGCGATCGGGGCCTATTCGTTCGACTTAAAGGGCATGTACTGGCTGGTGCTCGGCATTGCGGTCGCCGCGCTCATTCTGGTCCGAAATTTGCGGGGATCCTCATGGGGCCGGTCGATGATCGCCGTCAAAGAAAACGAGATCGCGGCGGCATCGCTCGGCATCCGCAAATTCACGGCCCAATTTGCCGGCTTTGCGATCAGCTCGGTGCTAGCCGGACTAAGCGGAGCGCTGTATGCGCACGCCAACAGCTTTATCAGCCCGGATTCCTATCACTTTCAAACGTCCGTGCAATTAGTGCTGATCGTTATATTGGGCGGAGCGGGGCGAGCGCTGGGTCCCGTGATCGGAGCGGCGGTTATCGTCATGCTGCCCGAAGTGCTCCAGATGGAGAAGCTGAGACTAGCTTTATATGGCGCGATGATGTTCGTCGTTTTGTATGTTCTGCCGAAGGGAATCGTGGGCACGGTGTCGGATACGGCATCCAAATGGATGCGGAAGCTCGTCCCGTTCGGAGGCGGCGGGGGCCGATCCGCAATGCGCGAATTGCCGCGCGAAGGGGATTTGACGGGAATGGGCATTGTCGGAGTATCGCAGACGCGGGGCGAAGCGCTGCTGAGGCTCGAAGACATCGGCAAGCGCTTTGGAGGCTTGCATGCGCTTAAGGGAGTTTCGCTGACCGTCGAACCCGGCAGCATCCACTCGCTCGTCGGTCCTAACGGGGCAGGCAAGACGACGCTGCTTAACGTTATCTCGGGCCTGTATACGCCGGACGATGGCTCGATGAAGTTTGAAGGCGGCACGTACTCTCCGACTTCGCTTTCGGACGCGTCAAGGCACAAAATCGCGAGAACGTTTCAGCATTCCCGCTTGTTCATGGAAATGTCGGTTCTCGAGAACGTGATGGCCGGCATGGCGGGAGACGGCAAGGAGAACATCGCGCAAGCGCTGCTCCATACGCCGGGCTACCGCCGGAAGGAGTTGGCGACGAGGAGCAGGGCGCATGCGCTGCTTGATTTTATCGGATACGAAGGAGACAGGGAGATGACGGCAGCCGGCTTGCCTTACGGTCATCAACGGCTTGTCGAGATGGCAAGGGCGCTCGCGTCGTCGCCAACCTTGCTGCTGCTGGACGAACCGGCCGCGGGCATGACGGCAGGGGAAATCGATGTCCTGGAGGCCTTGCTGAAGAAGCTGTCCCGAAGCGGACTGACGATCGTCGTCATCGAGCATCATATGGATTTTGTCGAGCGGGTATCCGATGCCGTTACGGTGCTGGACTTCGGCAGCGTCATCGGGACGGGAGAGCCCGAAGACATGCTCAAGGATCCCCGAGTGATTCAAGCGTACCTGGGAATAGAGGAGGAGGTGGCGGCGAGTGCTGAGCGTTAAATCGTTACATGTCTCGTACGGAGCCGTGCAAGCGATCAAGGGAATCGACATGGAGCTGGCAAAGGGAGAAGTCGTCTGCGTCATCGGCGCAAACGGCGCCGGCAAATCCTCGCTGCTCCACGCCGTCATCGGCATGGTTAAGCCGGCTTCGGGCAACATTACGTTCGAAGCAAAGGATATCACGTACGTCTCCGCTTCCCGCACGTCCAATATGGGAATTTCGCTAGTGCCGGAAGGACGGGAGGTGTTCGGCACGTTAACGGTGCTGGATAACTTGCGAATGGGGTTGAAGCGGCGCATCGGCTCCATCTCGAAGTCGGAATGGGCTCGCGAGCTGGATGCCGTATTCGAACGGTTTCCCCGACTCTACGAACGAAGGGATCAGCTTGCCTTTACGCTTAGCGGCGGCGAACAGCAGATGCTGGTGTTGTCGAGGGCGCTCGTGAGCAAGCCCAAGCTGCTGTTGCTAGACGAGCCGTCTCTCGGTCTCGCGCCAATTATCGTCAATGACTTGTTCGCCATTATCCGGCGGCTTGCCGATGACGGCATTGCGGTATTGCTGGTCGAGCAGATGGCGCATAAGGCGCTGTCCATCTCGGATCGGGGATATGTCATCGATAAGGGAATCGTCTCTTTCCAAGGCAAGGCGGACCAACTGATGAACGATCAAAGAATCATAGAAGCTTATTTAGGCGCCCACTAACAAAAACAACGGATGATAGAGGAGACGTGGCAAAGCTTGAACAATACCGACTTGATATTGCGCAATGTGCGTATGAACGACGAGCTGCATCATCTAATAATCGATCAACGGAAAGGGATCATAACCGCTATTCAGTCCGCTCAAGGAGAAGCGGGCGGGATGTCTCAAGGTGGCGAGATCGACTGCGGAGGTCTTCTCTACCTGCCGGCCATGACGGACAAACACGTCCATCTGGACAAACATTTTCTCGGCGAGCCATGGAGGCCGTTGCAGCCATTCGTCACCTTGCCGGGACAGCTCGCGTTCGAGAAAGAAATGCTGTCCTACCTCCCTACAGCGCCTGTGGAAAGAGCGCGTCGATTGATCGAGCTGCTGCTTCGTCAAGGCACCACGAGCATACGGACGCATGTAGACGTGGATCCCGAGCTTGGATTACAACATCTGGAGGGGCTGCTCGAAGCCAAAGACGAGTACAAGGATGTGATGGATATCGAGATCGTCGCGTTTCCGCAGCAAGGGCTGCTTCGTTCGGCTTCGGTATCCGTCATGAGAGAAGCGATGGCGGCCGGAGCGGATTATGTCGGCGGCGTGGATCCGGCAGGACTGGACGGACGGGTGGACGCGTCCCTGGAGACGATGTTCGAGCTTGCCTCGGAGTTTGGCGCGGGCGTTGATCTTCATCTCCACGATCCCGGTCAGCTAGGGTTATATACGATCGATCGGTTTACCGAGCTTGCTTCCGATGCGGGTCTTGGAGGGAGAGCCGCCGTCAGCCATGCCTATTGTTTGGGGCAGGTCGGCGAAGCCGAGTTCGGCCGGACGGCGGAGAGGCTGCAACGGAGCGGCGTTGCCATCATCACCAGCGTGCCTATCGACCGTCCGATGCCGCGCGTCACGGGCTTGCTGGATGCCGGAGTCGAGGTTTTTGTCGGCTGCGACAACATTCTTGATGCATGGAGTCCGTTCGGCAATGGCGATTTGCTTGCAAGAGGCTCCAGGCTGGCAGAGAAGGAAGGCTGGATCATCGATGGAGACCTGCTCAGAGCATTCCCGCTAATCGGCGGGGCGCCGCTTGTGCCGAAGGCTGGCGACCCAGCCAGCTTCCAATTGGTGAGGGCCATGAATCCGATGCACGCAATCGCCGCGGCGCCTGGCAAGGAAGCCGTCTATTCCCGCGGCAAGCTCGTAGGAGGCCGAATGTACGAAGCGCAGCATCTTCAAACATCGGACAGTTATCAAGCCGTACAATCTTGACGACGCTCCGAGCATTTAGTACTATGGAAATAGTTTGGTATTCAGTTATGGGGGAGCATGCTTCAATCGCAGGCTTGACCTATAATTCTCGGATTAAAGCGAGCGGCGCCTTCATTGGGAGGCATCGGCCGCTTTACCATGGGAAGGGGAAATTTTAATGTATGCAGGTGTTCTTAACTCTTAATTAGGACTATATTCGGATTTGGCGCAAGACGGCCAAGCGGCTGCTGTTGAAATAACGGCTCGCATTGGTTTTATTTCGCAATCCGTTCCTAGAGTTGAGAACATGTGGATTTCCGTCTGTTTACCTTAGGGCTAACAGTCTGATCACCGTGCTCTTGCAGCACGGTTTTTTTGCGCTCTGGCAAGGTTTGCGCCATTCGCCGCTGCATTCGCTCCATCCCCGTCGGCCCCGACTCGGGACGGAATGCGGATCGAAGCGCGAGCAAAAGATCGGATTCAACGCTTTATATGGACAGGAACGGAACGCGCCCGCGTTCTGTTCCTGTCTATTTTTTTTTCCTCAAACAAAAGGAGCTGTTAAAACATGAACGAACAAACCCTAAAAAAATTGGAATTCCATAAAGTAAAAGAGCAAGTGGCTGATCTGACGGTATCGCCTGCCGGGCGCAAGCTCGCGGAAGCGATGCATCCCAGTTCCGAATACGGGAGGGTATCCGCCTGGCTGCAGGAAACGGAGGAAGCGGCGAATTTGCTGGCCGCGGGGGCCAGCATCCCGATCTCTCCGATGGAGGGCGTGGAGCTATTCCTCTCTTTGCTAGGGAAAGGACGAATCTACAACGAACAGGAACTGGAGCAGCTTGGCGTATGGTTAACCTCGGTCTCCCAGATGAAAAAATACATGAACGCCAAGCGGCAGCTCGCGCCGACGATCGCCGGCTACGCGGACTCCATGTACGATTGCCCCGAGCTGCGCGAAGAGCTGCACCGATCGATCCGTTTCGGCAGCTTGACCGACGAAGCCAGTCCGGATCTTGCTTACATCCGCCGTCAAACCTACCATGTGGAGGATCAAATCCAAAAACGGATGGCGGGCGCCATGGGCAAATACAAAAGCAGCTTGCAAGAGGCCGTTATCAGCAAGCGGTCAGGCCGATTCGTCTTATCGGTGAAACGAGAGCTGCGCAAAAACGTGCCGGGCACCGTGCTTGACGAATCCGCGAGCGGACAGACGTTGTTCGTAGAGCCGGTCGAGGTCGCAGAGCAGCAGCTGGAGCTGCATCAGTGGAAGGCTGCCGAGGAGCGGGAGCGAACGATCGTCTTGTCGCGACTATCCGACGAAGCGGAGAAGTATGCCGCGGAGCTGAAAACGAACGTCCAGGCCATGGGGATTTTCGATTATATCGTCGCAAGAGGCAAATACGCGAAAATCAGCGGGGGGAGGCGGGTTCGTCTGGTCCAGAACCCCTGTATTTCTTTAATCGAAGCCAGACATCCCCTCCTCGGCGAAGGCTGTGTTCCGTTGAATGTCGAGCTTGGGCTGAAGTGGAACCAGCTTATGATTACGGGGCCTAACACGGGAGGCAAGACGGTCGCCCTTAAAACGTTGGGGCTGTTAGTCATTATGAATCAATGCGGCTTGCTGGTGCCGGCCTCTCCGGAGAGCGAGCTCGGCTTGTTCGCCCATATCGAAGCAGACGTTGGCGACGGCCAGAGTTTGGAGCAGTCGCTGAGCACTTTCTCGTCGCATATTTCCGTGCTGAGAGACATGCTCCGCTATGCGGGCGGCAAGTCGTTGCTGCTTCTGGACGAACTCGCCGCGGGTACGGATCCTTCCGAAGGGATCGCCTTGTCGATCGCCGTGCTGGAGCAGCTGAAGAGACAAGGCTCCAAGGTTGCCGCGACGACCCATTTTAACGAGATCAAAACGTTCGCTTCGCGCACGGAAGGCTGCCAGAACGGCAGAATGGCGTTTAATCCGGACACGCTGCAGCCGTTGTATCGTTTGGAAATCGGCGAAGCGGGCGACAGCCACGCGTTCGCGATCGCGCGGAGGTTCGGTCTGCCCGAGGCCGTGATGGCCCGCGCGGAAGAGCTGCTTAAGCGCAAAGGGCTCGGTGCTTCGTCCTACATTGAGATGCCCGAGGAACGGAGTACTACGGCTGACGAAGCTTTTCTTGCCGGCGGAGCAGCTTCGTCTGCTTCGAAAAAGGAGGAAATAGGCGGCGAGGTTCCAAATGAAGGAGGCGGCGGAAAGGGAAATGGGGCTTCGGCCGGAAACCGGCCAAGAGATCGATTCGCGAAAGGGGACGTCGTCTGGATCTATCCGCTCAAGCGGTCGGGCGTTGTCTACCGGGAAGCCGACGAGCGGGGCGAGCTCATCGTGCAGGTGCAGGGCGAGAAGCTGAAGTTCAACCACAAACGTCTGAAGCCGTATATCGCGAAGGAGAAGCTGTACCCCGGCGAGACTTACGATCTCGACATCGTATTCGAGTCGAAGGAGAACCGCAAAACGCGGCACCTCATGAGCCGCAAGCACGTGGAAGGCGTCGAAATCGTCCTGAAGCCGGAGGATATGCTCTAATCGCGGCTCTGGATGACGAGCAAGCGACCTTCCTTCAAACGGATCCAGCCGCTATCGCCTGTCAGCACATTGCTGATGCCGAGCGATTGGCCTATCGTCAACGTCGCGTCATGGAGCGGGTACTGGAATCCTTCGAGCGTAATGCCGGTGACCGTATTCGTCAGGGGCAATAAGGAAACTTGAGGGTGGATATGCCGCTCGACTAGAGCATCTTGCGAAACGGCCGCAATGCGGTTCGTCTCGTCGACAATGGCAGCTGCAATTCCGTTCTCGTCCGCTAAAGCGAGAAGGTGGACGTTGGCAAGCGAATGGTCGAATCGCGTGCCCAGCGCGCCGAGCAGCAGGATGCTCTTCGGCTTCATGTCTAGCGCCAGGCGAAAGGCCATCTCTGTATCGGTAAAGTTTTTGTCGATGGGATCGCATTGAATCGTCTTGCCGCTGAGTTCTTTGATCCGTGCCAGCTCTTCGGCCGAGACGGAATCGAAATCGCCAATGGCAATGTCCGGACGGAAGCCCTCCCGGACCAAAAACAAAGCGCCGCTGTCCGCGCCGACGAGCAGGCTGCCTTCCTTTATGTAGCGCAAGGCCCAATCGCCTAACGAGCCTCCCGTTGTAATCACGATGTTTTGATGCATGGCATTTCGCTCCTTTTCGTTGCAAGCGCCTGTATAGGTTCGGTCACTAATCGCAGCAGGATGTTGCTGATAAACAGTATAGCTTCTGTCCGCCGCGCGGGCAATGCGAAATAGGGCGAAATTTGTCATTGCGGAAGTCGCGGGGCGGCGCTAAAATGGGTAAGGATATAGGGCGACCATTCGCCTACATTGAACGGGAAGCGGGGATTACGGCGGTGAGCATGGATATATTCAGCGTCTTCAGCTTGATCGGCACGATAGCGTTCGCGGTCAGCGGAGCCGTGGTGGCTATGGAAGAAGAATATGATATATTGGGCGTGTACGTGCTCGGTCTCGTTACCGCGTTCGGCGGAGGGGTGGTGCGGAATTTGCTCATCGGGATGCCGGTCACAATGTTATGGAGCCAGGGGTATTTGTTCAAAATCGCGTTGCTCTCCATGACGATTGCCTTTATATTGCCTGTCCGCTGGATTCTGCGCTGGAGAAGAAGCGAAGCGCTGTTCGACGCGATCGGGCTGTCGGCTTTCGCGATCCAAGGGGCATTGTACGCGACCCAGATGGGACACCCGCTCAGCGCGGTGCTCGTGGCCGCCATGTTGACCGGAATCGGCGGCGGCATTATCCGCGACGTGCTTGCAGGCCGCAAGCCGCTCGTGCTCAAGGACGAGATCTACGCGGTGTGGGCGATGCTGGGAGGACTGTGCATCGGGCTTGGTTGGGCCGAATCGACGATCGAGCTGCTGGTGCTGTTCGCCGTCATTATCGCGTTCCGGATGATGTCCGTCTATTTCAAGTGGAGCTTGCCCAGACGTTCGCTTAAAGGCGCGTTCGCCGCATCCGCCACGGCTGCAGAGCGCAACAAGAAACTAATAAAGAAAGAGTTGGAGTAACGATGGGCGTTAACGAAACAAGCAAAGTGCTGTTTGTCTGTCTCGGCAATATATGCCGCTCTCCCATGGCCGAAGCGGTTATGCGCCATCTCGCCGCGCAACAAGGATGGAGTGACGCTATCGAAGTGGATTCCGCCGGAACCGGGGATTGGCATCTGGGCCATCCGCCGCACGAAGGGACTCGCAGCCTGCTTGATCGACAGGGCATTTCTTATGAAGGCATGAAGGCAAGGCTCGTTACGGGCGGCGATTATCATCTCTTCGATTATATCGTTTGCATGGATTCCAAAAACTTGAGAGACGCGCGGGAAGTGTTCCAGGAAGCATCCGCGAACGGCGGCGAAGACGGTCCGTCCATCTTCGCGTTTATGGATCTCCTGCCGGGACGCGGATTCGCCGACGTGCCGGATCCGTATTACAGCGGCAACTTCGACGAGGTGTACGAATTGGTCGAGGCGGGCTGCAAGGTGCTTTTGGAGAGAATCAAAGAGGAGCGCCGCGTTTAATAGATATAAATTTCAGACAAACGAAAAGGACCCTGCTCATGCATCCAAGGATGCTAAAGCATGGTCCTTTATTCGTTCCTGGAGTACCAGGCAAGGTAGATTCGCGGCGCCAACTGCTCATTCCACCTCTATAAAGTAGCTTAGCGCCGCGGGGATCTCCTTCTGCCAGAAGCCCCATTGATGCTTGCCATCCTTCTCTTCATAGAAAACGCGCGCGCCCTTGTGCTCCAGCAGCGCCTTGGCGCCCCGGTTAAGCGCGACGAAATCGTGAACGCCGCGGTCCGTCGTTTCGTATTCGGTTTCCTGCAAGCCGACGATCATATAGATGTCCAGCCAATCGAGGTCGTAATGTCGGTCGATGACGGCATGGGAGCTTGCGAAAAACGCGCCGGAAAGCGACATGACGCGGGTGAACAGCTGCGGATATTCCAAAGCGATGTGCAGCGAAACGCTGCCGCCGAGCGAATCTCCCGCGAGCAGACGGTCCTCGGGCTCCGTGCGGACAGGGAAACGTTCTTCGACGTACGGAAGGAGCTCCTCCGCAAAGAACCTGAGATAAGCCGCGTGGCGGCTGCCGTCCGGAGCGTATTCGTCGGTTCTGACTTTTTTGTCGACGTCCACGCCCACGATGATAAACGGCTCAAGCCCATCGTCCAGAATGAGCTTCGTCGCCGTCGTCGCGACGCGTCCGAAGTTGAAAAAATCTTCGCCGTCCTGGCAATACACGACGGGATAACTCAGCAGCTCGTTATAGCCCGGGGGGAGAAAGATGCGGAGGTGGCGCTCTCCTTCGGGCAGGTAGCTGCTCTTTACCGTTTCTTTCAAAATGGTTCTCTTTAAATACCGATCGTCCGTCATGCTTGAAATCTCCTCTATAAATGGAATGGAATATGGTCTTTGTGGGCAAACAATTATAAGGTAATGTAGGACCAGCGTCCTTAGTGGAGTAGTTGTATTATGCTGTTATAGTGACAAATAGATTCTGTAGCATATACAATTTCTTAACAGAACAGCCCGAATAAGCGAAAAAACAACGGTTTTTTTGTTTTTTGCTTTGACCATTTTCGTTAAACAGGTTTATAATAATTCTATAACAGAGGACCCCGTTTTTCAAATATTTTGATTGAGGTGAGCGTTCAAAATGAGCAAACTGCCATACGAAGTTCAGACGGAACCGGTTACGCCAATGTCCGTATTGTCGCTCGACGGAGACGTCGTAAACCCGGATCTGCTGCCGGAATTGACGGACGAGCAACTGAAAGAAGTCATGTACCGAATGGTATTTACCCGTACCTGGGACGAACGTGCCGTTAACCTCGGCCGCCAAGGGCGTCTCGGATTCTATGCGCCGGTATCCGGCCAGGAAGCATCCATGATCGGAAGCGAATACGCCTTGAACAGGGACGATTTCATTTGCCCAGGCTACCGCGACATGCCCCAGCTGGTATGGCACGGCCTTCCGATGTACCAGGCATTCTTATATTCGCGCGGACATCAAGCCGGAGGTCAGATTCCGGAGGACGTTCACGTCCTGATGCCGCAAATCATTATCGGCGCGCAAATTCTTCACGCGACCGGCGTTGCCATGGCGTTCAAGAAGAAAGGCGAGAAGCGCGTTGCCATTACGTACACGGGCGACGGCGGTTCCTCCGAAGGCGACTTCTACGAGGGTCTTAACTTCGCCGGCGTCTACAAGCTTCCGGCCATATACGTCGTGCAAAACAACGGTTACGCGATTACGACGCCATACGCGAAACAAACGGGCGCATTGTCCGTCGCGCACAAAGCGGTTGCCGCGGGCATCAAAGGCGTGCAAGTCGACGGCATGGACGTCCTTGCCGTGATCAAAGCCGTCCGCGACGCGGCGGAACGCGGCCGAAGCGGCGAAGGCGCTACGCTTATCGAGCTGCTGACCTACCGTTTCCGTCCGCACTCCATGGCCGACGACACGACCAAATACCGCACGAAGGACGAAGAAGCCGAATGGGCGCTTAAGGATCCGCTTATCCGCTTCGGCAAGTTCCTCGAGAAAAAAGGACTTTGGTCCGATGAAGAGACGGCTCGCGTGAAGGAAGAAGCGAAAGCCGCAGTTAACGAAAACATTAAAAAAGCGGAAGCCGTCGAAAAAATGACGGTTGCCGGTCTGATCGATACGATGTTCGAAACGACGCCGAAGTACCTGGAAGAACAAAAGGCGGATTTCCAATAATAGGGGAGGAGTAACCACCATGGCACAAATGAATATGCTTGAAGCGATTCGCGATGCGATGCGAGTAGAATTGAAACGCGATTCTAACGTGTTGATCTTCGGCGAGGACGCCGGCAAGGTCGGCGGCGTATTCCGCGTAACGGAAGGTTTGCAGGAAGAATTCGGAGAAGAGCGCGTGTTCGATACTCCGCTTGCGGAATCCGCGATCGCGGGGATGGCCGTAGGAATGGGCATTCAAGGCTTCCGCCCGATCGCGGAAATCCAGTTCGTCGGCTTCATCTACGAGGCGCTTGACCAAATGTTCATCCAAGCGGCTCGCATGCGCTACCGTTCCGGCGGACGCTACAATTCGCCGATCGTGTTCCGCACGCCGTTCGGAGGCGGCGTTAAGGCGGCTGAGCTTCACACGGATTCCCTGGAAGGTCTTGCCGTACAGACGCCGGGCATCAAGGTCGTTATCCCATCCAACCCGTACGACGCCAAAGGTCTTATGATCGCGGCGATTCGCGACAACGATCCGGTCTTCTTCATGGAGCATCTGAACTTGTACCGCGCGTTCAAGGCCGACGTGCCAGAAGGCGAATACACGATCGAGATCGGCAAAGCGAACGTCGTTCGCGAAGGCAGCGACGTGACGATCATCGCTTACGGCATGATGGTTCACACGGCGGTTAAAGCGGCAGACGAGCTTGAGAAACAAGGCATCAAAGCCGAAATTATCGATCTTCGTTCCCTTGTACCGCTCGACATCGACACGATCGTGGCTTCCATCCAGAAGACAAACCGCGCGATCGTCGTCCAAGAAGCTCAAAAAACGTCCGGCGTGGCTGCTGAAGTCATTGCTCAGATCAACGAAAAAGCGATTCTGCATCTTGAAGCTCCAGTGCTTCGCGTATCCGGACCCGACACGGTTTACCCGTTCGCGCAGATCGAGGACGCATGGCTGCCGACGCCGGCCCGCATCGTGGCCGCGGCTCAAAAAGTAATCAACTTCTAAGCATATAAGAAGGATATAAAGGAGGTTGCCATCGGTGGCTAAATTCGAATATCGGTTCCCCGAGCTGGGCGAGGGCTTGCACGAAGGCGAAATCGTCAAAGTGCTGATCAAGCCGGGCGCTAAAGTAACGGACGACGACATTATTATGGAAGTACAGAACGACAAGGCGATCGTGGAAGTGCCTTGTCCGGTTAACGGCACGGTGCTCGAAGTGTTGGTGAAGGACGGCCAAGTCTGCCATGTCGGCGAATTGGTAGCCGTCATCGACGCGGAAGGCGATCTGCCGGAAAGCGCGACTCCGGCTCCAGCCGAAGAGAAGAAAGAAGAAGCGGCTCCTGCTCCCGCATCGACGCCTGCGGCTCCATCAGCGCCTGCTCAAGCCGAAGCTAAGCCTTCCAACGCGCAAGTTCTTGCCACGCCAAGCGTACGCAAGTTCGCCCGCGAGAAGGGCGTGAATTTGACTCAAGTATCCGGCACGGGCAAAAACGGCCGCATCACGCGCGAAGACGTTAACGGATTCGGCGGCGAGTCCGCCGCACCTGCAGCGCCTGCAAGCGAAACTGCAACCGCGGCACCTTCCGCAAGCGAAGCTCCTGCGGCGAAAGAAACGAAACCGGCGGCGGCGGCATCCGGAACGGCATACCGTCCGGAAGAGCGCGTACCGTTCAAGGGCATCCGCAAGGCAATCGCCAACGCGATGGTCAAGTCGGTGTACACGGCTCCTCACGTTACGATCATGGACGAAGTGGACGTAACCGAGCTTGTGGCATTGCGTGCCAAGTACAAGCCATACGCGGAGAAAAAAGGCTCCAAGCTGACTTACTTGCCGTTTATCGTGAAGGCACTTGTAGCGGCTTGCCGCCAGTTCCCGATCATGAATTCCACGCTGGACGAAGCTAACCAAGAAATCGTCTATCGCAAATACTACAATATCGGTATCGCGACGGACACGGACAACGGTCTGATCGTTCCTGTCATCGAAGACGCCGATCGCAAAAACCTGTTTATGGTTGCCGATTCCATCCGCGATCTGGCGGCGCGCGGCCGCGACGGCAAGCTGTCCGCAGCCGAGCTGAAAGGCAGCACGATCTCGATCTCGAACATCGGTTCCGCCGGCGGCATGTTCTTTACGCCGGTCATCAACTTCCCTGAAGTGGCGATACTCGGCACGGGACGCATCTCGGAGAAGCCTGTCGTTCGCAACGGCGAGATCGTGGCCGCCCCGGTTATGGCTCTGTCGCTCAGCTTCGATCACCGTCTCATCGACGGGGCTACGGCACAAAACTTTATGAACTACATCAAGCAGCTTCTGGCGCAGCCTGAACTGTTCATTATGGAGGTTTAACACATGGTAGTAGGAGATGCTTCCTTAGATATCGATACTCTAGTCATCGGTGCAGGTCCCGGCGGTTACGTCGCCGCGATCCGCGCGGCACAGCTCGGCCAGAACGTTCTGGTCGTGGAGAAGGAGCATGTCGGCGGCGTCTGCCTTAACGTTGGCTGCATCCCTTCCAAAGCGTTGATTTCCGCGGCTCATCAATACGAGTCCGTCAGCCACGCTTCCGCATTCGGCATCGAGGTCGGCGAAGCGAAGGTCAACTTCGACAAAGTGCAAGAGTTCAAAAACGGCATCGTCAAAAAGCTGACGGGCGGCGTAGCTTCCCTGCTTAAGGCGAACAAGATCCAATACTTCCACGGCGAAGTGATGTTCATCAACGAAAACGAAGCACGCGTCTTCAACGATCAGGAAGCGCCGCGCTACCGCTTCAAGAATTGCATCATCGCCACGGGCTCCCGTCCGATCGAGCTGAAAGCATTCCCTTACGGCGGCCGCATCGTGTCTTCGACCGGCGCGCTGAGCCTTCCCGAAATTCCGAAGAGCCTCGTCGTTATCGGCGGCGGCTACATCGGCATCGAGCTTGGCCAAATGTACTCCAAGTTCGGCACGAAGGTAACGGTCATCGAAGGCTCCGATTCCATCCTTCCGGGCTTCGACAAGGATATGTCCTCCATCGTGGCCAAGAAGCTGAAAGGCACGAACGTCGATATCGTAACGGGCGCTCAAGCGAAGTCCGCGGAGCAAACGGACAAAGACGTAACGGTCACTTACACGGTAGGCGACAAAGAAGAGAAAGTAACGGCGGATTACCTGCTTGTTACGGTTGGCCGTCGTCCGAATACGGACGGCGAGCTGGGTCTTGACCTGATCGGCGTCAAAACGACGGATCGCGGTCTGGTCGAAGTCGACGGTCAATGCCGCACGAGCATTCCGCATATCTTCGCGATCGGCGACATTATCGCGGGACCGGCTCTGGCTCACAAAGCGATGTACGAAGGCCGCGTGGCGGCTGAAGCGATCGCGGGACAGCCTAGCGTCGTCGATTACAAATGCGTGCCTGCCGTATGCTTCTCCGATCCGGAATGCGCGAGCGTCGGCCTGAGCGAGAAAGAAGCGAAGGACCAAGGCCACACCGTGAAAGTGGGCAAATTCCCGTTCGCGATCAACGGTCGCGCAATGTCGCTTAACGCGAACGAAGGTTTCGTCAAGCTTGTGTCGGATGCCGACTCCGGTCTATTGCTGGGCGCTCAAATCATCGGCGTCGAAGCTTCCAACATGATCGCCGAGCTGGCTCTGGCCATCGAGATGGGCGCTACGCTGGAAGATATCGCGCTTACGATTCATGCTCACCCAACGCTGGGCGAGATCGTCCTTGACGCGGCGGAAGTCGCGCTGGGACATCCGATCCACACGTTCGTGAAGTAATTGCAGCAATTCGCATGCATCCAAGCGATGTATCGATAAGGGGGCCACGCCGCATGCGAGTGCGACGCGGCCTCTTTTGTACATATAAGCCATAATGATTAATGCCGTTAACGAAATGATTGGAAGGAGGCCGGCCGAATGGATGCGAGCGCCAAAGATCCCGAAAAGGAACAGCTTGCCGCCAAACCCGCGAGCCAATCCAGAACGCTGATGACCCAGTTGATTTTCCCGCTGGACACCAATCATCACGATACGATGTTCGGCGGCAAGCTGATGGAGTACATGGACAAGGTAGCCGCCATATCCGCGATGCGTCATGCGCGGAAGCGGGTCGTCACCGCGTCGACCGACAGTCTGGATTTTCTCGCGCCGATCCATGTCGGGGAGGTCATCGAAGTCGAAGCGTTCGTCACTTGGACAAGGCGGAGCTCAATGGAAATATACGTGTCCGTCCATTCCGAGAACCTGTACACGGGCGCACGCCAAACGACGGTTACCGCCTTCTTCACCTTCGTCGCGCTGGACGACGCGGGTCGTCCGTCCGCCGTGCCGAAGGTGATTCCGGAGTCGGAATTCGAGCAAAAGCTGCATGATAGCGCGCCGGACCGGCACGAGCTGCGGAAGCGCAGGAAGGGCGACAGATCGACTAAGTCGTGATATACTATTGGGATACATAATCGAGGGGCGATCAAGGAATGAGCAGCGAAAACCAATATTTGCAGTTGCTTCGGGACGTGCTGAAGGGTGGCGTGCGCAAGGAAGACCGGACAGGCACGGGCACGGTTTCCACATTCGGCTACCAGATGAGATTTCCGCTGGAGGAAGGGTTCCCATTGCTTACGACGAAGCGCGTTTCGTTTAAGCTGATCGCCAGCGAGCTGCTCTGGTTTATGAGAGGCGATACCAACATCCGGTATTTGCTTCAGCACAACAACAACATATGGAACGAGTGGGCGTTCAAGCGCTGGGTGGAGAGCGACGAATACGCTGGGCCCGACATGAGAGACTTTGGTCTGCGTTCGCAGCAGGATCAGGTCTTTGCGGCCGCTTACGAAGAACAAATGCATGCGTTTAAGTCGCGCATCCTCGGGGATGAAGGCTTTGCCGCAAGGTACGGCGAGCTCGGCGACGTATACGGCAAGCAGTGGAGAGCCTGGAAGACGACGCAAGGCGAAACGATCGATCAGTTAAAGGATGTCATCGAGACGATCAAACGTAATCCGGACTCGCGCCGGCTCATCGTGTCGGCTTGGAACCCCGAAGACGTTCCGACGATGGCATTGCCTCCTTGTCATACGATGTTTCAATTCTATGTCGCCGAAGGCAAGCTTTCTTGCCAATTGTATCAGCGCAGCGGCGATATATTCCTCGGTATTCCGTTCAACATCGCAAGTTACGCGCTCTTAACCCACCTTATCGCCCACGAATGCGGGCTAGGTGTTGGAGACTTCGTCCATACGCTCGGCGACGCCCACATTTATAACAATCATTTGGATCAGATCGAAGCCCAGCTTGGCCGTGAGCCCAAGTCATTGCCAAAGCTGAAGCTGAATCCGGACAAGTCGTCCGCGTTCGAATTCGAGTTGTCCGATTTGACGTTGGAAGGATATGACCCCCACCCCGCGATCAAAGCGCCCGTCGCGGTTTGACGGGTCTAAGTCCGATCCCCGAAGCGAGGTGATAAGATGTCCATTACATTAATCGCGGCCATGGACCGGAACCGGACGATCGGCAAAGGAAACGCCATGCCATGGAGGCTTCCGTCGGAGATGGCGTTTTTTAAGGCGAATACGCTCGGCAAGACGGTGCTGATGGGACGCAAAACGTTTGAATCGTTAGGAAGCAAGCCCCTGCCGAACCGCCGAAACGTCGTGTTGACCCGGCAGGAGGGGCTAGAGCTCGAGGGCTGCGAAATCGTGCATTCCGTCGAGGAAGCCATTTCACGATATGGCCAAGAAGACGAACAATTGATGATTATCGGCGGAACGGAAATATACGGGCAATTTCTGCCTTACGCGGACACGATCCTCCTTACGGAAGTAGAAACGGAGATTCAAGGCGGAGACGCGAAGTTCCCTGCGTTCGATTCCAAGGAATGGAAACGTACGGTCGGCGAGCGAAAAGAGCGGGATGAACGAAACGCATTCGCCTTTACATTCGTTACTCACACGCGCATATAGACTTTAGCCCGTCTATACGGTGAAGGGATGACGGCTATGCGAACAATTCGTCAATTAATGCAAATGATTGTGCGGAAAATCCATTAACCATCTCAACAAAGGAATGCTAGCATGTTATAATAGCGTTACCGGAATTTACAATGGGTTGAAACGGTTGAATAATGAATGGATTCCCGATATAGTTTGAGAGACAGAAGTACGAGCAGCATACGGGAATACGGATGGAGGAATAGCGATCATGTCTACACCAACGGGTTTTATGGAATATCAGCGCGAATTGCCGGCCGATCGCGACCCGATTGAGCGCATCAAGGATTGGAACGAATTCCACAAGCATCTTAGCGACGAACAGCTCCGTACGCAAGGCGCGCGCTGCATGGATTGCGGCACGCCGTATTGCCATACAGGCATCGAGCTTTCGGGCTCCGTCTCGGGTTGTCCGGTGAACAACCTGATCCCGGAATGGAATAATTTGATCTACAGAGGATTATGGCGGGAAGCGCTGGATCGTCTGCATAAAACCAATAACTTCCCTGAATTTACCGGCCGCGTCTGTCCGGCTCCGTGCGAAGGCTCTTGCACGGTTGGCCTGATCGGCGATGCCGTTACGATTAAGACGATTGAACAAGCGATCATCGATCGCGGCTTCGAAGAAGGCTGGGTCGTGCCGCAGCCGCCTAAAGTGCGCACGGGCAAACGCGTTGCCGTAGTCGGCTCCGGTCCCGCGGGCATGGCTGCAGCGGCGCAGCTTAACAAAGCCGGGCATACGGTTACCGTGTACGAACGCGCGGATCGTATTGGCGGATTGTTGACCTACGGCATCCCGACGATGAAGCTGGAGAAACACGTCGTACAGCGCCGCGTCGATCTCATGGTCGAGGAAGGCATCGAGTTCGTAACGAATACGGAAATCGGCAAGGATATTTCGGCTACCGAGCTGGTGGAGCAGTTTGACGCGGTCGTCCTATGCGGCGGCGCCACAAAAGCCCGCGACGTCGAGATCGAAGGTCGGAAACTGAACGGCGTCCATATGGCTATGGATTATTTGAACGGAACGATCAAGAGCTACTTGGACTCCAATCTCGAAGACGGCAATTACTTGTCCGCCAAGGACAAAAACGTCATCGTGATCGGCGGAGGCGATACGGGTACGGACTGCGTGGCTACCGCTCTGCGCCATGGCTGCAAGTCCGTTACGCAATTCGGCACGGTGGGCAAAGCGCCGCTCACGCGCGACCCGATCACGAACCCTTGGCCGCAATTCCCGAACGTGTACACGCTGGATTACGCGCAGGAAGAAGCAAAGGCTCTATACGGCGAAGATCCGCGCGCGTTCTCCGTACTGACGAAGAAATTCGTCGGCGACGAAAACGGCAATCTTAAAGAATTGCATACCGTTCAAATCGAACGTACGGTCGACGAGACGGGGCGCCGCATTTATAAAGATATTCCAGGCACCGAAAAAATATGGCCGGCCGATCTGGTCTTCATCGCCGTCGGCTTCGAAGGTCCGGAGTCGACGTTGATCGAACAGCTCGGACTTGAGCAGGATCGCCGCACCAACGTCAAAGCGACGTATGGCGATTACAGCACCAACGTCAATAAAGTATTCGCGGCGGGCGACATGCGTCGCGGTCAAAGCTTGGTCGTATGGGCGATCAACGAAGGCCGCGAGGTTGCTCGCGAGGTAGACAAATATTTGATGGGATCTTCCATGCTGCCATAAGGCTTGCGGAGATCGGCTTCCATAGGACATGGAAGAGTCATGGAGCAGGTTTAAAGCGCCCTCGGGCGCTTTTTCTTGCTTTTTGGTCGCGTACTGTGAGAAGAAATAGGATTGCGGAGGTAACGTCGATGATCAAATACGGGTTGGATACCGTCACGGAACTAACAATTATAGCCTTCGAGCCACGAATCGAGCGAAGGGACGCGCAGTGGGTCGATATCGTGCTGCGGGCGACGATTGCCGAACCCACGCCTCTGCCTGACGATATGATCGATTTTACGGTCTTGGTCATCTGCACGCTGGACGGAACGATCGCGCAGATCGTGCCCCAAGATGAGGATTGCGATTGCGAATATAACTTCACCGTAGGTGAAAAGGAGCAGATCGCGGCATTCGTGGAAGGGACGGACGTTCAATCGGCAATCGCGAATCTATCATCCCCGTAAGCAGGGAGGATATGGTAGAATCGGTGTGAGACTACCGTAAAGGAGTGACGTGGATGGCCGCCGGTCATGCCTATGTGTTGACGCCTAACGATGTGCGCCATATCCGGAATTACGTTGGGACCAAATATGCCGGGATGCCCGTCGACAAACGGGCGGAAATCGTGGCCGATGCCGTATCCAAAATCATTCATCGGCAGCTTCCGGACTTCGAAGCCGCGATTAAATATCGTGTAACGAGTCAACTCATCCGTACGACGGTTCTCGAGCAGCAGCGTCCCGTCGGCGCCGACGATATTTACCGGGCATGCCTGGAGCTGGATCAGGAAGACGATTCCGTACGGATTCCTTTGCGACGTTGGATCGATCAACAGACGACGAGCCTGGATGCGGAGCAAACGCAGTCTATAGGACGGAGAAACGATGGAGGAGATTCCATATGCGCCGTTAATGTCGCCGGCGTTATGCCGCTTGGCCATATTCGACGGATGCGGCGACGGTTGTTTCTTTACGGCGTCCTGAGCTTGCTAGTCGTGGCGTCAGCCGCGCTCAATGCATGGTCAGCTTCGACGTCCGTCCTGCAGGGAGAACGGCCTTCGATGATTATGCCCATACAGGAGAAGGAACTGCCGCCGGCCGCATCCGTTGCCCTTAACGAGCTGCCGAGCGAGCTTCGGTATGCCGACATTGACATAGAACGGCTAACCTCTTACTTGCGCGAACGGAATTCCATGCTGGCGGAGCACCCTTATATGGAAGCCATCTTGCACGCCGCCAAACAATTCGACATCCATCCCGCGCTATTGTTCGCGATAACGGGGCAGGAGCAGGCGTTTGTGCCAATCTCGAATAAACGCGCGCTCGAAATCGCCAACAACCCGTTTAACGTGTTTCATAGCTGGGAGGAGTTTAATACGACGATCGAGCAATCGTCCGCGATCGCCGCCCGAACGATCAATCGTCTTAGCAAGGACAGGCCTGCCGGGACCGATCCCATCGTCTGGATCAATCGGGAATACGCCGAGGATCCCAATTGGTCGAAGGGCGTGTCATCGATTCTAAAGGATATACAGGCCGCCATAGGTTCTTCAAGCCCTTTGGCAATCAAGTAACGAAAAGGGAGCGAGGTTCATCGTGAAGACGTTGGTCATAGCAGAGAAACCGGATATGGGACGCAATATCGCTTCCGCCATCGATCCTAAAGCCAAAAATCACCGAACGTACATAGAAGGCGAGCATTACATTATAACGTGGGCAATCGGCCATCTTATCGGTCTTGCCGAACCGGATGCGTACGATACCAAATACAAAAAGTGGAACATCCAGCATTTGCCTATCATTCCGGAGCAGTTCAGGCTGGTGCCGAACCGTAAAACGATCGATCAGTTGAAGGTGATCGGAGAACTGGCCAAACGATGCGGCACGTTAGTCAATGCCTGCGATGCCGGGCGGGAGGGTCAATATATATTCTCGCTTATTCAGCGGCATCTGAAGCTTAAGCAGCCCGTTAAACGATTGTGGATCTCCGATCTGACGCCGGAAACGATCCGCAAGGGGTTTGCCGAGCTGAAGGAAGGCAGCGAATACGAGAATTTAACCAAGGCGGCTACCGCGCGCAGCGAAGCCGACTGGCTGATCGGCATGAACGGCTCGCGCGCCTTTACGACCAAGCATAACGTCTTGTTGTCCGTCGGGCGCGTGCAAACGCCCGTTCTCGCACTAATCTATGACCGCCAGAAAACGATCGAGGCGTTTACGTCGCTCAAGTATTTCGAGGTCGAAGCGACGTTCAAGCAGGATGATACGGTCTATCGCGGCATGTGGCAAGGCGAACGGATGACGGACAAAGAAAAGGCCGAAACCATCGCGAACAAGGTTAGCGGGAAAATGGGGAAGGTCTCTTCGTACGAGATCAAGGACGTAAAAGAATATCCGTTTAAGCTATACGATCTGACGCTGCTTCAGCGCGAGGCTAACGGCAGGTACGGCTTTTCCGCCAAAAAGACTCTGGACACGGCCCAAGCGCTATACGAAAAACATAAGGTCATCTCCTACCCGAGAACCAACTCCAACTACGTGACGGAGCAAAATATTCCCGAGATGCACAAAACGTTGCATGCGCTCAAAGGTACGGCTTACGACGAGTGGGTCGAAGGCGCCAATCGGTCGCTCGTGCACAAAGGCAACAAATTTATTTGCAATCCAAGCAAGGTCGAGGATCACCACGCCATTCTGCCGACCAATCGCAAAGCAGCCGGATTATCGCCAGACGAGCAAAAGCTGTACGACATGATCGTTCGCCGATTTCTGTCCCAGTTCTATCCGGCGGCCGAATATAAGGCTCATGCCGTCATCACGGAGGTCGAACAAGAGTTATTTAAGACCAACGTAAAGGAGCTTGTTAGCCCAGGCTGGAAGGTCATTTACGCCGATCAAGGAAAAGTCAAAGACAAACCGGCCAAAAAAGGCAAGGACGAGGAGACCGAAGAGGAGGAGGAGGTAAGCGAGCCCTTCCGGCTTCAAGGAAACGCCCCCGCCTACTGCCAGGATGCGGTCATGAAGGAAAAGGATACGCAGCCTCCCAAAGCGTTTACCGAAGGCACGCTGCTTAAAGCGATGGAAAGCGCCGGCAAGCAGATCGAGGACGAAGAAGTGCGCGACGCGATGAAGGATTCCGGTCTGGGAACGCCGGCCACGCGCGCAGCCACGATCGAACGTCTCAAAAACGTCGGATACGTGGAGATGCAAGGGAAACGAATCATGGTGACCCAAAAGGGGAGAACCGCGATCGAGCTGATCCGGGCCGCCGGGGTGGAGCTGCTGACTTCACCGGAAATGACGGGCATGTGGGAGAAGCGATTGACGGAGATCGCTCGCGGCGCGGCATCTCACATTCAATTCATGGACAACGTAAAAAAATTCGCCACGATGATCGTGGAGAAGGTTAGGGTTCAATCTCGCGCCGACATGGCTTCTTTCGGTACGGAACAGAAGTCGGAGAGAGGCAAATCGAAGAGTGCAGGCTCCACGGGCGCAAGAGGTAGAAGAGCGGCAACAGGGGAGCAGGGAGGCGGAGCGAGGAAGAGCAGACGCGCTGGCGGCGCGTCAAAGGAAGCTGGCGGCGGCCAGGGCAGCGACGCTGCGTCAAGTCGTGCCGGCGCAGCGACACGGTCTAGCACGGCCTCCATGGCTTCCGCGAGCGGAGAGACAGGCACCGTGGCCGCTTGTCCAAGACCGGGCTGCGGCGGCCGACTGTTTATGGGGCGGAAAGGGTATGGCTGCTCCAACTATCGAAGCGGCTGCTCGTTCGTCATCTGGAAGGACAGCTTCGGTCGCAGCTTGACGGATACGCAGGTCAAGGCGCTTGCGGAGAAGGGCAAGACGGCTAAGCTGAAGCTCGTTCTCGCGGACGGCACCCCCGTCGAAGGACGAATCGTCGTACGGAACCCTTCCACGGGGGAGCTGTCCGCGGAATATTAATTATTTGCGAATGAATTGGGTAATCGCTTGAGGCACCTCGCGTAGATGATCCAGCGTCAAGAAGGCGCCTTTGGGCTGCACGTTGATCTGGATGACGTTGTAATGCCATTCTTCCAAGGTGCGCATGTGGATGGCATGAATGCCTGCCGTTAAGGCAGGGACAACGTCAGTACGGATAGAGTTGCCGACCATCCAGGTCACGTTGCGGTCAAAGGCGTTGTTCGCCAAAATTTGCTCCAGCGCGTCATTGTTTTTAAGCTGGCGGATATAGATGCGGGCAGCGTCGAAATAACGCTCCAAATTCATCCTCTCGATCTTGCGCCGCTGGATCAGAAGCTCACCGCCGGTGTAGAGATGAAGCTCGTGGCCGGCCTCCGCGAGAGCGTCGAGCGTCTCCTCCATATGGGGGTAGGGCTCCGTCTCATGATCGTAGACGCTCATCCCGAGCTTCCACAGAAAATCTTCTTCGACCACGGAGCGTTTGCGCCCGGTCAGATCGCTATAGTGAACGTACGTATCGATAAACGATTGGGGAAAATGTTCGCTCTTGAAGCCCGTATTCCCGATGAGCGCGATGTCGCGTTCCATCTGCATGTCGCGCACGGCTGCCGCGCTTACGGGCTCATAGCCGCGGAACCAGGTCGTCATGGAGTCCACGAATTGGTCCACGACAAAGAAAAAATATTTGTTGCAATAAATGAGCGTGTCGTCCAAATCGAACAGTATCTGTTGTTTCATGCGGGTTGTCTCCTTTGGTAAGGCGATAGCTACGTATGATCAATCTACCTTAAAGGCCAATCGGAGTCAATCCGGACCGGCGTTTCCCTCGCGAGCTACATAGATTGAGGCCTTGCTCCGCATAATGGTAGTGGAGGTGACGATCATGCCGCATAACAAAAGCAAGAAAATAAACAATCGTCAAAATGAATCCAGCATCAACGAAGAAGAACAGACGGTCAAGGCGGAAAAAGCCGCAAAGCGGCCGCCTAGCCTGAACGGCATCAACAAGCAGCCCTAGCAGGTATTGCTGCCGCTCTGCTTAGGCGAGCAAAGAACGTATCGACGTTCGCCCAGGCTGTCGAGAGTTTCTCGACAGCCTGATTTTGCTGCATCCATAGTGTAACGATGGGAGATCACCCCGTGCTCAGCTAAAAAAAGGAAACTCCACGCTTCCGAACCGTGGAGTTTCACTGTATGCCGGAGAGTGTAGCTCTCCTTCCGTGCGTATGGGAAAACATCCTCAAGCATATTTGAGCTGCGAGGCGGCCAGTTGATTCTTGATAAAGGCGATGCGCTTGCGAACGTAGAAGTCGCGGCTGTCTCCTCTCAAATCCTTGGGACTGATCACCTCCTCACTGTTGTTATCGATGATAACGAGTCTCCCGTCCTTGTAAAACTTAAAGGTCAAATCGCGGTTAGGCCGTACCTTCTCGACGTAGCGGAAATTCTCACAGTTGATGTTCATGGTGATCATGCCTCCTTGTAAGGAAAGTGAAAGTTCAGAACATTTGTTCTTATTTCGATTATACCAAACATTTGTTCGTGTGGAAAGTGTTTTTTATTTCACGTAAACTAGATTTATAGAAGCGTTTGCAGAGAGCAGAAAGGGAGCGGAAGATGCTACGAATAAAAGGATTGACGAAACGCATTCCCGGGGGACCGAAAGTACTTAGCGATATTAGCTTCGACGCTTACGAGGGAGATTTCATCGCGGTTAAGGGGGCTAGCGGCAGCGGCAAGTCGATGCTGTTGAAATGTCTGGCTTTGCAGGAGAGCTGGACGAGCGGCAGCTATCAATTCGACGGCAAGGACGTGTTCGCGGGAGGGATGTCGGCCAAGATGAAGATCAAGCGGCAAGTCGCTTATCTCGAAGAGAAGCCGTATCTCAACCCCGACAAGACCGGTCTCAAAAACGTGATCATCGGATCAGTCAGTCAGACGCCGGCATGGCGGCGATGGACGGGCATGATGCGCAACGACGATTATATGGGCGCGATGGACATGATCGAGAAACGCGGGCTCATCGACAAAGCGCACATGAAGGCCAAGCATCTAAGCGGCGGCGAACGCCAGCGGATGGCGATCGCGAGGGCGCTCGTGCACGGCGCCAAGGTCATCGTGGCGGACGAGCCGGTATCGGGACTTGATCCGCATGCGGCGGATGCCGTCCTTGGCGAATTAAAGGCGCTCTGCAAGGACGAGGGGATTATCGTCATCGCCGTGCTGCATCAAGGAGACTGGGCGGAGCGGTATGCAGACCGGATCCTGGGCTTGAACCAAGGCCAGCTCGCGCTCGACGTATACGGCCGACGATTGACGGAGCGGGAAAAGGGTCTCATTTAGGCTGGAGTCAAGGGAGAGCATGCACCAAGCGTGGTCAGCGCTACACAGCGCGTATAGGCGTTCGAGCGCACGGGAATGGGATAGGCAAGAGCGCGCATAGAATAAACCATCTTTCAAATTAGAAAGGTGTGTTCTTCTATGCCAAGCCAGCATCCGCTCGTCGTTCGAACGATCAAAACGACGTTCCCCAAAGCGGAGATTGTTTACCCGCATGTATCGGGAGGACCGAATCCGGCGGCCGACGAGTTAATAAACGAAACGATCGTAGCCCATGTCCGCCAGCTCGTGCGCGATCAAGGCAGCCTGGAGGATCCTAAAGCGGAAATGCTCGGCTACTTCGAGATCAAGACGAACGAAAAGGACGTATTCAGCGTCTCCTTGTTTAATTACGCGTTTACCGGCGGAGCCCACGGCATGACGCTGCAGCGATCCCTGACCTTTAACATAAAGACGGGCCACACGTACGAGCTGGAGCAGCTGTTTAAGCCGGGGAGCGATTTCGTCGGACGGATCAGCAAGTTCGTTGCCGCGGGCATCAAGGCGAGGGATATCGTAACGTTGGAACCGTTTAAGGCGATATCGCCCGAGCAATCGTTTTATGTGGCGGATCGTTCGCTGGTCGTCTATTTTCAGCTGTATGAGCTCGCGGCTTACGTCTACGGATTCCTGTATTTCCCGATATCCGTCTACGAGCTTGGCGATATCATTGCCGAAAACGGACCGCTGGCGCCGATGCTTGAAGGATAAATACCAGCTAGACCTGTAACGTCCTCCCATATGGCAGGGCGTTATTCGCGTTTTTCTATTTTCGTCCTTGGACCCAGGATGAGACACGGGGCGAGGATAGGCCAAGTCATGCCGCCCTCCATGCGAACATACATTACCGTAGGGGGTGTATTTATGATCGTTCCATTAGCGGGCCTGCTGTTCGCGGCCATCGCGTGCGCGTTCAGCCTGCTTGTCGCCGGGAAGGCGCAGCGAGGCCTGCGGTCGTCTCGCTATCAAAGCTTGATTCAATATGGCAAGGAGACGCAAGCCGCTCAGGACAAAAGCGACCTGCATCGGTTCGGCTTGCCGCAGCTGCTTCGCCGAACGAACGGCGGATTTGCGGCCGCGGGCGCTTCCTTGAACACGATAGGCATGGTCGGAGGGGCGGCGCTGCTATTCGGGCCGGCGCTCGCATCCGGAGGTCCGTCGGCAATCGGGCTCGGCTTGCCGTTCGTCGCCCTGCTGAGCATCTGCGTCAGCGCGTCGCTGGCCGAGCTATCGTCAAGCGTGCCCACGGCAGGCGGCGTCTACCATGCCGCTTATCAGTTAGGCGGGCGGAAGTGGGGAATACGCGCGGGCTGGCTCCAGACGGTCGGATACCTGTCCAAGCTTGCCCTGTTTATCGGGGGCTTCGCTTATATTGCCGACGGCTTGTTAGCCGCCCGAATAGGCTACGATACATCGACAACGACTTTCATCGCGGCCGCCGCCTTGGGAGCTCTGACCCAAGCGTTAGCGAGCCATTATGGAGCAGGCATCGCGGGCAAGCTTCAAGGAAGCGGCATCTGGCTGCAGCTATTTATCGTATGCGCGGTGCTTGGAGGCCTTGCCTTGTTCTTCTGGCCGGGCGATTATTCGCCCGTTGTCGTCTACCAATGGCTGGATAGCAGCTTAGCTTCGCCCGTTCAACCCCTGATGGCCGTGTTCGGCATCCTCTTGCTGACAGGGCTGTTCACCGGCATGGACGGGGCCGCGCATGGGGCTGAGGAAACCGTGGAGCCTCGCGTTCGGGTGCCTTGGGCTATTTTCTTGTCCGCAACGTATACCTACATCGGTTTGTTTGTTCTATTGTTTTTTATGATGCTCGTCATTCTGCCTTCGGACGGCTTGCCGATCGTTTCAGCCGGTTTATTCCAAGCGGAAGGGCTAGGCGCGTTCGTTCAATATGCGGCGGCTGCGTGGAGCGGCTCGTACATTCTGCCTGCACTAGTGCTCGTTTCTTTGTGGCTGAGCGGTTATCAGACGATGACGGCGTGTTCGAGAGTCGTGTTCAGCATGGCGAGGGACGAAACGCTCCCGTACAGCGGTCGGCTCGCCTCGTATTCCTTCCGCCGCCATCTGCCGGTCGCAGCCGTTTGGTTCGTCGCGGCAGCGGCACTGGCGCTGCTAATCGCCGTGGGACTGCTGCAGCCGTCAGGCGCGTTCTTGCCGCTCGTATCCGCGACGATCGTCGCCTTGCAGCTGGCTAGCGCCATCCCCATCGGGCTCGGGTGGATAACGGACTACAACGCTCGCAAGGCGATTACAAGCAAAAGAAAATGGGCTTCCGGGGCTAGCGGCGAGCTCTCTCCTCCTTGGCAACTGGGGAATTGGAGCTTCCCGATTCGCGGCGCGGCGCTTGGGTGGCTTTTGATCAGCGCCGTCTTGACGGCAGGCGTCATTCATCCCTTCGGCGGGATCGCCGCCGCCGCTGCTACGCTAGCGGTTACGGCAACAGCCGGCCTCAAGCGGGAGAGGAGAGCGGAGCCCCTAAGCAAGCCCGTGATTAAGCCGATTAGGCGAGCTCGGGAGCAGGAGAAGGAAAGCAAGGAGAAGATTCATTGATTCGATAGTAGGCGAGAAGGATCGTTTAGGACGACGCCGGGAAATAAGGTGAATCTTAGGAATGTTCAGACAATTAACGGAGGCCGCTCCAGGCAAGGAAATGAAAGCGATGATTGGGAAATAGGGAGAACCATCTCCGGTATATTTCCCGGGGAAGCGCATGTATTTACAGGAACAAGAGCTTTTCGACAGGCGGACGGCGACAGTTCGGGAGAGATTGTGTCGAAACGGGCGGAGTTGTGGCTGTTGGCGGAGTAAGCGGCAGAGGCTCGGAGCTTGCACGCGTTAGGAAATACGCGCGGCGGCTCTTGAGACTGCCGCTTATTTCCCGTCATTCGCTTGCCGTTCGGCGGTATGAAGTCGGTCGCGGAGCGGTTTTCACTTCCTTTTGCCATGATCTCCCTTCAAGGCTTATAATATAGAGGTTAAAGTCGCGAAAAGGAGGGACTGGGAATGCTACATACGGCTGTTGCGCCAACCATCGTATCCCTTCAGATCGGCATGCCCTCGCTTATCGCCCACGGTTCGAAGGACGTGCTTAGCGGCATCTTCAAAGAACCGACGGACGAGGCATGTTACGCGGGAGCAAGCGGCATCGAGGGAGACGGCCAAGGCGATATCATCAATCACGGAGGGCCCGACAAGGCGGTATGCGCGTACTTCGCCAACCGATACCCTTATTGGGAGAAACAATTCGGACGGCCTTTCGAGCCGGGAGCATTTGGCGAAAACGTCACGATTAGCGATTGGTCGGAAGAGGAGCTGAACATCGGCGATATCGTCCAAGCGGGAGATGCCGTCCTGCAGGTCAGCCAACCGCGGCAGCCGTGCTTCAAGCTCGGCATTCGCAACGAGCTGCCGGAATTGCCTATGCTGGTGCAGGAAACCGGGTATTCGGGCTTTTATTTTCGAGTGCTCAAACCGGGTATCCTGCAAAAGGGACAAAAGCTGACTCTGCTGGAGAGGCATCCGGCGGGAATGTCCATTATGGAAGCCAATGAAATCATGTATCGCCGGAAGAACAATGAAGAGGCGATCGGTAAGCTGCTTGCCGTTAAGGAGCTTGCCCAGAGCTGGCATGAACAGCTGGGAGGCCGGCTCAAGAAGCTGCGAGGCTCGGAGCAGCCATAAGTCATCGAAGGGGAGAGGCCTTGCGTGGCGATCATAGAAGAGCATATTCATGCCGCTAAGTGCAGGTATGAATGGGAAGGTCCTTGCGAGACGGAGCACGCCGAAGTCAGCGGGATGAATAATACGACCCGGATCATAAACGACGGGGACCGCAAATATGTGCTTCGGCTATACAATAATCATGGCGACGCCAATACGGTAAAGCTGGAACACGAAGTGCTGAAGGCGCTTTCGGGAGCCGACTTGGACTTCCGGGTGCCGGAACCCGTAGCCAACCGGGAAGGAGATACGGTAACGGTATTGCCGGATGGCAAAATCGCCTGTTTGTTCCGATATATCGAAGGCGCGCGGCCGGATCCGCGAAATGCGGCGCAGGTCAAGGCGCTTGGGGCGGCAACGGGAGCCATCAGCTCGGCGCTTAACGGCGTTAACGTTTCGTTCAAGCCGCAATACAGTCCTTATTACGAGCTTGGAACGACCTACGAGGCGATGGACAAGCGTGCTTTGCTGGAACTGGTTGACCGCGAGCCCTTGTTTCGCGGGCAGGCCATGCAATTCGGATATCTGCAAGACCAGCGCGAACAGGCGCTTAAGCTTTGCGAGCGCGCGGCTTCCTTGCCCCGGCAATGGATCCACGGCGATATTTGCTGCGGCAACGCGCTAAGCATCGGAGATCGCCTGTCCGGCATTCTCGACTTCGAATTCGTGACGATCGATTCCCGCGCCATGGAGCTTGCGGTCATGATGGTCGATCTGCTGAAACGGGAGTTCGCGAGCGGGAGCCGGGACCGGTTGGCGATTGCCGCCGAAGCGTTTCAAGATGTCGTGGCGCTTACGGCCGAGGAAAGAAAGCTGCTGCCCGTGCTTATGAAGCTGCGATTGCTGGATATTACGCTCCATTTCGCGGTTCGGTACCGCGACGGGCTAGACGGGCCGGACGTTTTATCGGGCATCGTGGATAGCTGCGCCTATGGCTGCGAATGGATAACGAACCATAAACCCGTTTATTAGGAGGATGTACGGATGAGTCTTGCAAAGTCGTTAGGTTACAACGAAGGCGATCGGCTGCTGCTGGTGAACGCCGACGATTACGGTCTTAGCCGTTCGGTCAACAAAGCGAGCCAAGAGCTGCTGGAATCGGGAGACATCAGCTCGGCGACGCTTATGACGCCCTGCGCATGGGCGAGAGACGCCGCGTTATGGAGCGCGGAGCGTCCGCAGCTCGACGTCGGCATCCATTTCACGTTCACGAGCGAATGGGGACCGTACAAGTGGGGGCCCGTTACGTTTAACGCGGACGTTTCGTCGCTCGTGACGAAGGAAGGTTATTTCCCCGACGATTCCAAGACGTTCGAGGAGCAAGCGGACGCGGAGCAGGTGAAGCGGGAATTGGTTAGCCAGGTGGAGCGCGCGCTCGCGCTCGGCATGACTCCGTCCCACGCGGACAATCATATGGGGAGCCTATACGGCTTACAGACGGGCAAACATTTTATGGTGCAGGTGCTGGACGTTTGCGCCCAATACGGCCTGCCGTTCCGTTTGCCGAGATACGTTACGCCGGAGCCCGGACAAGTGGCTCCCCCGCATGTAGAGGAGCAGGCTAGGCAAGTGGCCGCTTTGGCGGATTCCAAAGGGGTCGTCATTCTGGATTATTTGGTCGGACTGCCGTTCCGCAAGCAAGAAGGAGAAACCTACGACTCTTTCAAGGCGGCCATGAAAGGCATGCTGACGGCGTTAAAGCCCGGCGTAACGGAGCTGATCATCCACCCGTCGGTCGATAACGAGGAGCTTAACGTCTTCCATCTGGAGCCCGAGAAGCGGGTTATGGAATACAACATTTTCCGGGACGAGGAGATCAAGCAGCATTTGAAAAACGAAGGAATCAGGCTCATTCGCTGGAGCGAGCTTCGCAGGCTGCAACGAGATCGCGCGGGGAACGGACAATAAGAGGAAGGGACTGCTGCTTCTATGCCAATAACATCATTCGATTCCATTAGAGCGCTTGCGCAAGAAGTGAAGGCCAACATCGGGAAAGTGATCGTAGGCAAGGAAGACGTCATCGATTTGCTGCTTATCGGCATGATAACGTCGGGTCACGTGCTGCTGGAGGATGTGCCGGGCACCGGCAAGACGATGCTGGCCAAATCGTTCGCAAGATCGCTGTCGCTCGACTTCAAGCGGATCCAATTTACGCCGGATCTGTTGCCGTCGGATCTAAGCGGCATTCACTTCTACGACCAGAAGCGGAACGATTTCGTATTCCGGGCGGGTCCGCTCTTCACGAACCTGCTTCTGGCGGACGAAATCAACCGCGCCACGCCGCGCACGCAGTCCAGCTTGCTAGAGTGCATGGAGGAGCGGCAAGTCAGCATCGACGGGGAGACGAAGGTGCTTGATCGGCCGTTCATGGTCATCGCGACGCAGAATCCGGTGGAGCATCAAGGCACGTTCCCGTTGCCGGAGGCGCAGCTGGACCGCTTCTTGTTTAAAGTGAGGATGGGTTACCCGACGAACGAGGAAGGTTTGGCTTTGCTTAAGCGATTCAAGAAGGAGGACCCGCTCGCAACCTTGCAAGCCGTCGCGGGAGCGTCCGAAATCGAAGCGGCGCAACAAACGTATGCCTCAGTCGCCGTTCACGACGACGTGCTTCGTTATATGCTCCGGCTCGTGGAGCGGACCAGGGAAAGGGAGGACGTGGCGATCGGCGTCAGTCCGCGCGGAAGCCAGGCGCTGCTTCGAGCATCTCAAGTGCATGCCGTTCTGCAAGGCCGCGATTATGTCTCGCCGGACGATGTCAAAGCGATGGCAAAGCCGGTCATGGGGCACCGCCTGTCGCTGCGCGGCATGGCTCGGGGAGCGCAAGGACAGGCGGAGCGGATCGTCGACGAAATCTTGAAGGGGACGGAAGTGCCGACGGAAGCAGGTCTGACCGTCGGCATGGGTTAGCGGCATGATATTTTTTTGGTTCCTGTTGACGGCGGGGCTTATTCTCTATGCGCAAGGCGCGATCTTTCGCCGTTATTCGTTAAGAAGCCTGCACTATTCCCGTAGATTCCAAAAAAACACTTGCGTCAGAGGCGAAGAAATCGAGCTGATCGAGGAGCTGTCGAACACGAAATGGCTGCCGGTGCCCTGGCTGCGCGCGGAATCGCAGCTGTCGGCCTATCTGAAGTTTCGGGGCGCCGACAATTTTGCGATCAGCAGCGGCCAGCATTACCAGAATCATAGGAGCTTCTTCAGCCTCGCGCCTTATACGAAGCTGACCCGCACGCATCGGTTGACGCCGACCCGGAGGGGCAGCTATTCGTTAAGCTCCATCACGATGACGGCCGGCGACTTGCTTGGTTCCATTGGGGCATCTCTGCAAGTGCCTTTGCAGGGAGAGCTGCTGGTCTATCCCAAGCCGGCTGACGTTCCCGTGCACGAGCTGCCTCATCATAGCTGGCAAGGAGAGACGCAGGTGAGACGGTTTATCGTACCGGATCCCTTTGTCGTGGCCGGGGCGCGCTCCTATCAGCCGGGCGATTCGTACCGACAGGTCAATTGGAAGGCAACGGCGAGAGCCGGCAGCCTGCAGGTTCATCAATACGATTATACGGCGGACCGTACGCTGATGATTTGCCTGAACGTCGAGGACGGCGAAGCCATGTGGCGCTCCGTCACGAACGAAGCCGTCATCGAGCACGGCATCGAGTGGGCGGCGGGGGCCGCGCTTGCGGTTATCGGAGAAGGCATGGAGGTCGGCTTTGCGGCGAATATGGCAGCGCAAGGCGGGATGGATTCCGTTCGCGAGGCGCCGCGCAGCGGTCATGAGCATCTGTATGCCTTATTCGGCATGATGGCTAGGCTCAAGCTTGAGCGAACGGAGCCCTTCCACTCGTTATTGGCACGCGAAGCGGGCTACGGAAGCGGTAGCATGGACGTGCTCGTCATCTCCGCCTACTGGAACGAAGAGCTGGAGCGGGAGGCCGAGAGGCTGCGGGGAGCCGGCCACGCCGTGACGGTCTGGCAGCTTCCTTCGCCCAAGGAGCTTGCCGCTGCTTCGTCCTCCGAAGGGAGGTACGGAGCATGAGCGCGGATACGAACATCGAGAAGCGCGGCCGCGTGCTGGGCAGAGGATTGACGGAATTATTATTTTATATGCCGGTATGGTTAACGATCGCGTGTTATGCGGTGCCCGGCTTTATCTCGCCCATATGGGCGATTGGGCTGCTTGCGTTGTATGCGATTGGCGCGGCGACGGCGGAGCGAAGAGCCGATATGCGGATTGCGACTCGTTGGCTTATCTCCTTTTCGATGGCTTCTCTGTTCAGCTTGGTAGTGGGGTTGTTAGCTTCCGCCTTAACCGATTACGTATTCTGGATCGCCTCGATGATAATCGGCATCTGCGTAACGGAGCGCGGCTCCGCCATGATTCGCAAGGGATGGCCGCAGTCGTTCCATTCCGCGCATATGGGTGTCGGCATCTTGACGTACGCAGCCAGCATACCGCTATCCTATTGGTTTCTGCACGAGCTGTCCGAGTGGCGGCTCTGGATCGCCTTCTGCGGCATCGCATGCGTTGTCGCGTTCATGAACATCGTCAACAACCGCCATCTGATGGGCGAGTCGGTGGATGGCTCGAAGTCGAAAACGCTGTCGGACGCGCAGAGACGCAATCGGATGTTGTTGGCCGGCTTGACCGTGGTTATGGTTGTATTCGCCGCCTTCCGCCAGATCCAGCGCTGGCTGGAGGAGCATATGCTCGCCGCTATCAAACGGCTTCTGGGCATGCTCGGCGGCGAGGAAGCAGCGGAACCTCCGCCGGCTGAGCCGGCACCGCCTCCGCAGTCCATGCTGCCGCCGATGGAGCAGAACGAGCCATCCAAAATGCTCGTCCTGCTGGAGCAGATCGTAAAGATCGTGGTCACGATCGCCATCGTTGCAGGAGCTCTTCTTCTCTTATACTGGTTAGGCCGCCGATTGGCGGTTTGGCTGCGCAGATGGATGGACAAGCTGCTGCAGCGGCAGACGTCCTTGAAGGCGGAGGATGGGGCGTACACGGACGAGGTCGAAAAATTAATGTCGTTAAACAAGTGGCGAGACGGGATCAAAAACAAATTAAAATCAAGACGAAGCCGCGAATACGATCGGGAGCCTGGATGGGAGGAGCTGCAGTCGGGCCAAGACCGAATGAGATGGCTGTACCGCAAGTGGGTGCGTGGAGGAATGAGCGCCGGGTATACGCCGCAGCCTAACCTTACCCCGAGGGAGACGGCTCAATCGATGTCGGCTTGGAGCGGGCGAGATGGCGCCAAACCCGAGGCCGAACGTTTCGCTGCCGGCTACGAAGCGGTTCGTTACGGCGATGCCGCGCCTAACGAGTCCGAGCTGGAGCGGTATAGACGCTGGGTCGAGGAGCATAGCGTCAGCCGCAACGCGAAGTCCTCCAAGCGCAATTCGACCAAATAAAATCGAAGATAGACAAGGCAACGCCCCGCTCTCCGATAGGGAAGAGACGGGGCGTTTGTTCTTATATAGGAAATGATGCAACCGAGGAGGGGCTGTCGATTCATTGTGAGTAACGGAGCGGAAACGTTCTACTCTCGCTAACGGACAGCAGAGAACTCTATTTGCAGCCTTTTCGTGATATTGAAAGTCTAACGGACTCAGATGACACTGATATGAACGAAACCTGTCAAGCGTCTGTGTCGCTCCTACGTTTTTGACGCACTTGAATAAGGGTCTGTCAATTTATTT